>Ga0335075_10000773_pt1 | contig 54314 bp, 58 predicted proteins | sample Lox_Sample_24_FD_206723 | JGI IMG/M metagenome (GOLD analysis project Ga0335075, IMG submission 206723) | Soil microbial communities from Loxahatchee National Wildlife Refuge, Florida, United States - Lox_Sample_2.4 | ecosystem: Environmental > Terrestrial > Soil > Wetlands | place: USA... | reverse complement strand
CCAGGAACAAGCGCCGCCTGACCTTCCGCTCGAACGAGGCCGGCGAATTGTTCACCGGCGCGAAGGGTGTCGCCGCGCTTGATGCCTTCGGTCACGACCTGCCGACGTCGCCCGACGGCTCCGTGTGGATCGCCTATTCCAATAGTGACGACGCGCGCACTGTGTCAGCCGCGACACTGGACGACGCGAAGTCGGACAAGCTGAAAAGCGCCATCGTCTATATCGGCGCGCCGGACGAAGTCGTCACCACGCCGGTGGGCCCGCGCACGACGGCGAGCGTCCATGCCGAGGCGATGGAGAACATGCTGCTCGGCAGCGTGCTGCGCCGTCCGTCGGCCGCGGCGAATGCGGAACTAGCCTGCCTTGCGCTGTGCGGCCTTGTTCTCATCTTCCTGCTTGGCCGCTTCGGAATCTGGTGGGCCGGCGCATTTGCGCTGGTCGCGATCGCCGGCGCGGGCGCCGCGTCGTGGCAGCTGTTCGTGACCAATCATGTGTTGCTCGATGCTGTCGGCCCAGGGCTTGGCGTTGCATTCGTGTTCGTCGCCGGGGCCGCGGCGCGCCTCGTGGAAGTCGCCGGCGCACGCGGACGCCTGCACGATGCGTTCGCCGACGCACTCAGTCCCGATGCCATCGAGCGTATCGCGCGCCGGCCGTCGCTGCTCAAGCTCGACGGCGAGACGCGCAATGTCACGTATCTGGTTTGCGGCGTGCGCGGATTTCCGGAACTTGCGAAATCGTTCCGCGACGATCCCGTGGCGTTCACACGGCTTCTCCAGCGCGTCTTCACACCGTTGATGGACGAGGTGCTGTCGCATCGCGGCACCATCGAGCGCATTTCGTCGGAAGGCTTCAGCGCATTCTGGAATGCGCCGCTCGACGATCCCGAACACGCGATCCATGCCTGCGAAGCGGCGACCGGCATGATGGAAGCCATCGCGCGCGTCAACGAGATCATCACCCATGAGCGCCGCATCGACGGCGCGGCGCTGGCGCCGGTCGAGATCGGCATCGGAATCTCGACCGGGCCTGCCATCGCCGGCGGCTTCCGCACCCACGGCCGCACGACCTATTCCGCCGTCGGCGAGTGCGCGATCACTGCGGCGCGGGTGCAGGCTCTCTCAGGTATCTATGGCCCGGCCGTGATCGTCAACGAAGACACGCGCAAGGCCGCCGAGCGCGGATTCGCATTCCTTGAAGTCGATTATGTCGTCATCGGCGATGGCGCTCCGACGAAGCTTTACGCCATGCTTGGCAATCCGGTGATGCGTGCGAGCCCGAAATTCCGCGCGCTCACCACCTTCCACGATCATATCTTCCAGTCGCTGCGCACCCAGCAATGGGACAAGACCCGCGAGCTGATCGACCAGTGCCGCAAACTCTCCGGCGCGAGCCAGAAACTTTACGACCTCCAGCTCTCGCGCGTCGCGTGGTATGAAGACCATCCTCCCGGCGCCGATTGGGACGGCGCCTTCCGCCCGATTTTGAAATAGACATGAAAGCTGAAAAGCACTTCCCGCCCGACTACAAAACCGCGCGCGCGAATTTCATCACCGCCGCCGAAGCCCGCGATCTCGGTACGACGGCGCGGCTGAATCCGAACGCGAAGACGCGCGACAACAAGAACCTGTTCCTCGACACCACGATCATCGGCAAACGCGATGCGAAGAAGACGCTGCTGATGATTTCCGCCACGCATGGCGTCGAGGGCTATTTCGGCTCGGGCGTGCAGACGGGCATGCTGCGCGAAGGCATCGAGGCACCGAAGGGCGCCAACATCGTGATGCTGCACGCGCTGAACCCGTATGGCTTTGCCTGGGACAGGCGCGTCAACGAAGACAACGCCGACATCAACCGCAATTTCGTCGATCACAAGAAGCCGCCGGCGAACAAAGATTACGCGAAGATGGCGGAGGCGATCTCGCCCCGCGATCTGAAGAAAGCGACCTGGAAAGCGGCGAACGCAACACTCAAGGCCTATGGCGACAAGCACGGCGCGTTCGCGCTGCAGGAAGCGATCACCAGGGGCCAGTACAAATATCCCGACGGCATCTATTACGGCGGATCGAAGGAAAGCTGGTCGGCGGCGATGCTGCGCGATGTCTGCCGCGAAGAACTGCGCGATGTGAAGAAGCTGATCGTCATCGACTTCCACACCGGCCTTGGCCCGTTCGGCTATGGCGAGATGATCAGCGAAGACCTTCCGGGCTCCGCCGCCTACAAGCGCGCGAAGAAGATGTGGGGCGACCGCGTGTGTTCGGCGGAAGCGGGCGAATCCGTCTCCGCGCCGCTCACCGGCACAGTCGACAAGGCGGTCGCGAAACTCCTGCCCGACACGCAACTCACTTTTGCCGCTCTCGAAGCCGGCACGATCCCGTCGCGCGACGTGTTCAATGCGCTGCGCAAGGACAATTTCCTGCATCGCTTTGCCGGCGGGAAGCACAAGGACGCCGAAGCAATCCGGCTTGAATGCCGCGCGGCCTTCTATCCGGACACGGCGGAATGGAAGCGCAAGGTCTGGAAGACGGCCAACACGGTCGTCAAAGCGGCGCTCGAAGCGCTGGAATAAACACAACGGGAGGGACGTATGAGAGTTCGTGCATCGGGTTTGGCCACCGCGGCCGTCGCAACATTGTTGATGGGTGCCGCGCCGCCGTCGCAGGGCCCCGTTCCGCCCGCGGACAACCAGAAGCTCGCGCACGATATCTTCCGCGATATCGTCGAGGTGCGCTCGGTGCACGACGTCGGCACCAAAGGCGTCGCCGATATTCTCGTGAAATATCTGAAGGCGGGTGGCTTCACCGATGCCGATATCCATGTCGTGCCGGAGACGAAATACCCTAACCAGGTGAACGTCGTCGTTCGCATCAAAGGCAAGGGCAAAGGCAAGCCCGTGATGTGGATCTGCCACCAGGACGTGGTGGACGCGAAGAAAGAGGATTGGTCGCCGGGTCTCGATCCCTACAAATTCACGGAGAAGGACGGCCATTTCTACGGCCGCGGCACATCCGACATGAAGGATGAAGATGCCGCCGTCGCCGCGTCGCTGATCCGTCTGAAGAAAGAAGGTTTCGTCCCCGACCGCGACATCATCGTGATGTTCAGCGCCGATGAAGAAGTCGGCCTCGAACAGGACGGCCCGAATTTCATGGTCACGCAGAAGCGCGATCTGGTCGATGCCGGCCTGGTGATGAACCCCGATGGCGGATCCGGCGAGATCAAGAACGGTAAGCGCATGGATTTCGCCATCGAGACCGTTCAGAAAACCTACATGACGTTCAAGATGGAGACCGCGAACAAGGGCGGCCACTCCTCCGAACCACGACCGGACAACGCGATCTACCAGCTCGCAACGGGGCTCACGAAACTCGCGGCCTATCAGTTTCCCTACAAGACCAACGCGACGACGCGCGCCTATTTCGGTGCGCTCGCCAATATGTCGAGTGGCCAGCGCAAGACCGATCTTCTCGCGCTCTCCAAAGAGCCGCTGAACGAGAAGGCGGCGAAGAGCCTCGCGCAGGACATGTCGATGAACGCGATCCTGCACACGACCTGCGTCGCGACGATGCTGAAGGCCGGCGTGCAGGAGAACGCGCTGCCGTCCTCCGCCACGGCCACGATCCAGTGCCGCGTCTTTCCCGGCGAGAGCGTAGCCCAGGTGCAGGCGACCCTTGCGAAGGTCGCGGGTGATCCGGGCATCAAGGTTTCGCTGCTCGAACCCGTGCAGCCCGCGCCGGAAACCGTGCCCGATCCGAAGGTGATGGCGTCGGTTGCGAAGGTCGTGCACGAGATGTGGGGCAAGGACATCGTCGTGATGCCGGTGATGGCGGCGGGTGCGAGCGATTCCATCTTCACCCGCGCGGCTGGGATGCCGAGCTATGGCGTCGGCGGCGGCTGGTGGGATGTCGATGACGTCCGCGCCCATGGCCGCGACGAGCGCAACGATCCGGCGAATTTCTATCAGACGGTCGAGTTCACCTACCGCCTGATGAAAGAACTGACGAGCAACTAGAGGAGTACGCTGACATGTCAGCGCCGCCGCATAAAGCCGCGCGGCATGATCCATACTGGGTCCGTGGACTTGACGGAGTCGGAGAAATACATGAGGCGGCACATTCTCTTCAGTGTCCCGGTTGCGGCGGGATTGATCCTTGGCAACGTGACAGGGTCCGCACACGTCGAAGGCGCGCCCAGCACAGGTGCGGCAATCGATGTCCCCAACGCGGAAATGAAGGCGATTTTCGACGCCGATCAGAACGATCGCACGGGCAAGCCCATCGACTGGTCCGTCGTTGCGCCCAAGGACGACAGGCGTCGCGCGCGTACGCGCCAATTGCTGGCGGATGGAGCATTGAAGACTGCTGAAGATTATTGGGAGGCGGCTTTTGTCTTCCAGCACGGCGAAGCAACGGACGATTTTCTCGAAGCTCATGTCCTGGCCAAGGTTGCCGTTGCCAAGGGCAAGCAAGACGCCCTCTGGATTTCGGCGGCGACACTCGACCGCTATCTCATGCGCATTGGTCAGAAGCAGGTCCTTGGCACACAGTACAATCGGCCCGAAAACGGGAAGCCTTGGACGCAAGAGCCGTACGACCGCGCGCTCATTTCCGACGCGCTGCGGCGGGAACTGGGCGTGGAAACACAGGCCGTTCAGGCGGACAATCTGAAGCGGATGCAGGACGGAAAGTAACACGCCCGAATTCCGGCCGATGTGGTGTAGTGCAAATCGCGCGGCGCTGGTTTATAGCTCGCCTGCACGCACCCGTAGCTCAGCTGGATAGAGTGTCGCCCTCCGAAGGCGAAGGTCACAGGTTCGAATCCTGTCGGGTGCGCCACGCTCTATATGCTTTTCCTATTTTTGGTCGTTCCGTCCCGCATCGCTTTTCAAGGCCGTGCGGCGGTAGCGCTTTGCCCGATGGATGAGCGGAATTTCCGCTGTCCCGGAGGCCAAGACGATGCCGGAGATGGAAAGTCTGGATGCTGTTTCCCGGGCGCGGGCGCATGTGCGCCAGTTCGAGCGTCGCTTTGAGGAAAGTCGCGACTCGTGGCCTGAGGTGCCCAGGGGATTTTGGCTACAGTCGGGCGAACCGCCGGTCGATCCGATGAACAGCGAGAGGCGCGTTGTCTTCGAGATGATTCTCGTTCTGGCGAGCACCGCCGCGATCGCCGTGGCGATAGCGGTTTTCTCGGGTGGACTTCCAGCCGTCTGAGATCGGGCCGCGCGTCACGAGATGTCGTGCCGTCTTGAATTTCGCGGATGAGTCTGCGTTGGTTCCGGTATGAGAACCTACCTTCCCCGTTCGTGGATCAGCCCGAAACTTGTGCCCGGAAAATCGAAGATTCACGGCAATGGCGTGATCGCGGCGGAACCGATCAGGGCCGGCGAAAAGCTGATGGAGTTCGGCGGCGAGATCATTTCGCCCGCGGATTTCGAGACCGACGTCTATCGCATGCGCTCGATCTGGCAGGTGGGCGAGGGCGTCTATCTGGCGCTGCGCGAGGACGATCCGGTGCCGAGCCTGGATGAGAACCTCAACCATTCCTGCGACGCCAATTGCTGGCTTGAGGGCGAGGTCGATCTGGTCGCGCGCCGCGACATCGCCGCCGGCGAGGAGATCACGCTGGATCAGGGCACCTGGAATTTCGACGAAGACGAATACATCTGGGATCAGGATCATTGCACCTGCGCGGCCGATGGCTGCCGCAGAACACTCACCCACAATGACTGGCAACTCGCGCTGGTGCAGGGCCGGTACCGCGGCCACTTCCATCCCTTCGTGCAGAAGATGATCGACGCGCGTTAGGAAGATGCGGCGGCCCGCGAGAGCCGCCGCACTTGTTGCCTGTTAGAACGGCGCGATCGAAGAGGTGGCGTGCGCAACGATCAGCTCCGAGCCGACCGGCAATCCCAGCAGATTGGCCGTGGTGATCTTGATGTGCAGACCGTTCACGACAACGCTGCCGTCATTGTTGATCGTCTGCTCATTGATCGTGACGGTGCCGAGCAATGGCAGCGTGAGCGTCGTGTTCGCCGGAACGTTCAGCGGAACGGGGACTCCCGCAACCGTGAGGCTGGTAAAGCCCGAACCGTCGGCTGAGCCTGTGGCGACGCCGCCCTGAATCGAGGACTGCGCAACGGCCTGAACGGCGCCGACGGTGATCACGCCGCCGAGCAGATTGAGACCCGACACGGTCGAGGTCATGCGGGAGGTGGGGATGCCGCCTTCCGTGCCGCCGAACGCCGTCGTGGCGCCGTCGCCCATGGACATCACACCAGTGATGGCCATTTTGGCGATGCTGTTGGTTTTCGTCTTGCCCGACGTGCCGCGGCAGCCGAGCGAGAGGAACGCAGAGCGGCCGATCTTGTTCTGAAGAACACCGCCGATCTTGTCATTGCTCATCGCCGCATAGGCTGCGCCGTCGAACATGGAGTCCGGCTGCTTGCGGCTGAAGCCCGCCAGGGCATGGCCGATCACGATCTTCGTGCCAACCGCAAGGCCAAGCCCGTTCTTGGCGCTGATGTTGATCGTGATCATGTCCACGGTGATGGCGCCGCTGCCTTTCATCGTGCCTGCGGGCGTCACCTTGTAGAGCGTCACGCTGCCAAGACCCGGCAGCGGGATCACCGTGTTCTGCGGGACGTTCACGGGAATGGATTGACCGGCAACGACGAGATTTGCGAACTGCGATCCGTCCGGCGCCGCCGTCATCGTCTTTGTCGTGGCCGACACCGTCGCGACCGAGTTGATCGTATCGGCAGTGACGAGGCCGCCCAGAGCATTCAGGCCGGAGACCGTCGAAGTGGTCTGGACCTGCGCCGTCGTCGCCGTCTTCTGCGTGAAGGACGTGCTTTTTGTCCTTCCGGCGACAAGCACATTGCCGCTGTTGCCTGCGGAGAGGCCGTCCACTTCGGTGGTGAGCGTTTGCCCGTTCGTGCCGTTGCAGGGACAACCCTGAAAGGCGGACCTACCAAGAGTTGCAGCGACGGCACCAGCCTTGATGTTGCCGAAGGTCGCGTAGGCGTTGCCACTGAACGACCCTTTCAGATCGGCCGCGATGGCGGGCGCCGTTGCGAGCGCCAGTGCGAAGAGACCGCCGAGAACCGCGAGGTGTGCCGTTCTACCGCGATGGTTATTGGGTTTGAGAGCGCCCGCCCGCTCAACTGACCAGGCGCGCGCATTGGATAGTGCAAGCATAGTCGTTCCTTTCCATTCGGATCCCCTTTCCACACACGGGAAAGACGATCACGTTTGCATGAACAACCATGGAGGGAATTCGATAACGAATGTAGAAAAATAGTTGTGTGCACGATGCAACTGATAGGGGAATTACGAAGGGCGATAAGAAACGATTTCGCTATTCGCTAAAATTTTAGCGAACGCGATGCGCGCCAACGCATTGCGCGAAGCGGGCTCTATCCACCTTGTCTCGGAAGCACGCGGATGATCGCCATCATGCCGCGGTCTTCGTGATCGAGGATGTGGCAGTGATAGACGAAGTCGCCGACCGTAGGCCCGCGGAAATCCATCTTGACGGTGATGCTGGTCGGATCGCCCTGGCCGTTCCAGTACGGCACCTGGAAGACATCGTAGAGCTGCTGCTGCTTCTTCGGAATTGGGACGCCGTTGATCGCTTCCACCAGAAAATGGATCTGGTGCATGTGGAATTCATGCACCTCCGCCGTGCGGTTCTGGATCGTCCATTCTTCCACCGCGCCCTGATTGGTGGTGATGGCCGGCGGATTGTTCGGATCGAAAACCTCTTCTTCCTGACCGTCGACGGTGATGAAGAACGAGGTGCCCTCGTGATCGCGCGCCTGCGGCGGATTGATTTCGGAGAAGTAGAGAAGACGCTGCGTCGTCACTTTCGCATTGGCGAGATCGTCGAAACGCATCTTGCGCTGCTGGATCCTGGACGGCTCGATCCGGTGCAGGGCTAACGGGGCGTTGTCCGTCACGATCTGTGCGAGAGGACGCGCCGGGTTGCTGTCGCCGAAGGGACCGCCGTCGATCGCAGCCGTCGACAGCATCGCGACGGTGGAGGACGAAGTCGGCGCCGTCACGATAAACTCTGCACGCGCAGACGGCGGAAGCAGCAGATGCGTCTCGGTCACGATCGAACCCTTGTGCTTGCCGTCTTTCGAGCCCGTCGGCACACCGTCGAACGCCACGACCTGAAGCGGCTGCGGGACGCCGTCATAGGTCAGGCTGATATCCATGATCGTGTTGGCGCCGGCATTCACCACGCGCCAGAACTCCTTGCCGCCCGACTGCATCCTGACGATCGCCGGCGGATAGTAAGGCCACGACACCGGCACATAGTTGACGGAGAGATCCCAGTTTGGGACCGGCGTTATCGCGCGGCCACCGGGCGGATGCGACTGGAAGATGCGCTGCTGGTCGCGCAGCACCAGATAGCGCTCCGGCAATCCGGTGACGGCGGGCTGCACATTCGCGATGCCTTCGACTTCGATGGCGCCGGTCGCGCCACCCTGGAGCGCCTGCGACGAAATCCCGTGGACATGCGGATGGTACCAATAGAGTCCTGGCGGCTCGTCCTTGGGAATGTGCAGCCTGTAGGTGAACGTCTCGCCCGAATTGATCAGCGTGTGGATGACCTCGTCGCTGTGACAGGTCGGCGACGTGTTGGTGCCGTGGAAATGCATGTTGACCGAGGTGACGGTCATGTCGGGATCGCCACACACGGTGCTGTCGTTCGACACGCGCTCGACCGGCGCGCCGGGCACGGACGGCACCTTGTTGGTCAGCGTGATGTTGATCGTGTCGCCGGGATTGACGTGCAGCGTCGGCGATTCCTTGCCGTCGTCGGTGACGAAGCAGAACAGGGTGCGCCCCATGCTGTCGACCGAGGTGAAATAGTTGAGGACGACATCGAGCTTGCCGGACTGGCTGTAGAGATCCGGCGGCGGCGCGACTTCAGAACCGGCCTGCGGACGGGGACAGATGGTCTGTTCGCCATGCGTCGCAGCCGTCGCGGCAGCAGGCAGGAGGGCGCACAGGATCAGCAGCGCCGCACCGAGGATGTTTTTCATGGCCGTTCCGCCCGCAAATCTCCCTTTGAGAATGACACCAAATCGCGGGTGAGGGAAAGAATGCAAAAAGGCCCGCTTTGGGGGCGGGCCTTTCGCACAATTGCTTGGTTCAAGCAGAGCTAGGGGCTGGTGTAGCTGCCCGTGCTGCACTTGCCGGTGGAATTGAGGAAGAACTGCGTCACCGTCCAGTGGCTGCTGCCGGCCGTCAGCTGGCCGCTGCCACCGCACACGTCGGCGACTTCGAAGCCGCTGTCGTCGTTCCACGCTTGCGGGAAGTCGGGGAAGGAGCCGGGCGTCGGCACATTGTCGGTCGTGGCTTCCATGAATTCATGGCTGGCCGCGAAGGTGATCGAGTTGATGCTCGAATGACAGTCGGGCTCGACCGCATAGAAGACGTTCTTCTTGCTGAGCTTCGTGTCGTTGGTCGCGAAATGATAGGCGCCAAAATCGACGCACGACGTCAGACCATCAAGCGTGATCGTGTCCGTGACGGGGAAATAGATCATGTAGAGGGTGTTCAGATCGGCGGCCGGCAGCTTGCCTTTCTTGATCTGATATTTGAGCTCCGCCTGAATGTCGTCATCGGTCAGGCTCGTGTTCTTGTTCTTCGGCTTGATCTGCACCTGGCCGAAATACGAGCCGCGGCCGATCACCTGCTTGGTGCTCTTGTGACCGTTGATCGACTTGACGCCCTTGGTGCTGTATTCGCGGCCGCCCTGATCGAGATAGGTGCTGACCGGAAGCGCCGCGCCGAAGCCCGGCACCGTCGACACGATCGTCGGGTTGACGTCGGGTCCCCAGATCACGTTGACGACGCGTGGTGCGGTGAATACCGAGCCGCCATAATAGTTCATGTGCTCGGCCGTGCCGCGCTGACCGGGCGCGCGGCCGATCTTGTGCAGCTTCTCCAGATAGGCGGGCGTCGGCATGATGTGATAGCCGCCATGCGTGGTGAAGGCCTGTGCCGTTGAACCGGCGAGGCTGACCGCGGCGGCAGCAGCCGCGCAGACAGCAAGATTACGCAGAGACGCAAGCATCGAAATCTCCCCTTGGGTGGTGGCGAGCGGAGGCGCCCGCTGCTGCGGCTAGAATGAGAGGGAGGTTACAATTTGGCAAGCAGATCAAAAGGCTGAGTCGCATCTGCGTATCACTTGCAGAGTGCCGGGGAACTTTTTGCGTCAGTCCAGCACGATCAGGAATACGGGGCGGTTGGCCGAGATCGGTCCGGCATCGCCAGACGCGACCAGCGCATCCTGAGCATCCAGCGCAAAAGAGCGCGCGCCCATTCGTACGACCGCCGCAGAAGGCGCAACGAGGATGTGCTGACGCGCGCCGGCCATTTCCGTTCTTTCCATGAGGCGGCTGACGCGCGCCTGACATTTTCCGCGGCGCACCATGACATTCAAATCCGTGACAGCACCATCAAGCGGCATGCCCGAACATGGCCCCTCTCCGCGAAACGCGAACGGCGCGCTGTCGGTGTCGAGTTCGATCGTGCGATCCGCGAACGCGAGCGAGAGCCGTCCCTTCAGGATCATCAAGGTGCGATCGATGTTCTCGAATTTGGAAAATGGGCCCGCTTCGCGCACATCCGCGATGCTGATGCGCCAGTCAAAATCGTCGAAACTTGCGTTCTCCGGCCAGATCGCGACTTCGCGCGTGATGCCGCCGCCATTCTTCCACGGCACCGCTGCGCGATCCGCTGCGCGAAGGTGGCGGATCACGCGCGGCTCATGGCGAAGTTCAGACAGGCGGCGAGCACGTCTTTCAACACCGCGCGAAGATCGGCCACGCGCGCATCGCTGTACGCCGTCGGCCAGTTCGCTTCGGTTGGCGCATCGGGCTCGTCCATATAGCCGCGGCACGCAAGCTCGAGCTGAATTGCATGAACGCCCTTGTCCGGCTCGCCATAGTGGCGCGTCGTCCAACCGCCTTTGAAACGCCCGTTCACGACGCGCGTGTAGCGCTGTGCTGTGCAGGCCGCTTCCACGGCATTCGTCAGGGTCTGCGAACAGCTCTTGCCGCTGTTCGTGCCGATATTGAATTGCGGCAGCTCGCCATCGAACAGACGCGGGATGTTCGAACGGATCGAATGGGCATCGAACAGCACGACATGCGCGTGTTGCCTGCGCAACCGGTCGATCTCGGCGCGAACGGCATTGTGATAGGGCGTGAAATAGGTTTCGCCGCGGCGCGCGATTTCGCCGTCGTTCGGCTCCCGACCGTCGCGATAAAGCGGTTCGCCGTCAAACGTGGTCGTCGGGCACAATTCCGTTGTGGCCTGCCCGGGATAGAGCGAGGCACCGGAGGGATCGCGATTCACATCGATCACGCTGCGCGAGAACGGCGTGCGCACAGTGGTCGCGCCGATATCTCCGGCAAAATCGTAGAGACGATGCACCCACCAATCGGCGTCGCGCCGCGTCAGCCAGGGCGAGGCGAAAGCGGGCTCGATATCCGCCGGAATATCGGTGCCCGTGTGCGGAAAGCTCACGATCAGGGGCGCGTCGCCGCGATGTACTTCCAGCCAGTCCATTGGCATAGAGTGCGCAAATGGATCGTTCCGATCAATCTCTCTGGTTTGCGCAGGCGCTGTTGCCCGAAGGCTGGGCGCGCGATGTGCGCCTGACCGTCGCTGGCGGGCGCATCGCCAAGATCGAAACCGGGACACCGCGTGACTCCGCGGACGAAGCACATGCGATCGCCATCCCGGGGCTGCCCAATCTGCACAGCCATGCCTTCCAGCGCGCGATGGCGGGGCTGACCGAGACGCGCGGGCCGTCGAATGACAGCTTCTGGACCTGGCGCGAGCTGATGTACCGCTTCGTGGCGACACTCAATCCCGATCAGGTCGAAGCCATCGCCGCGATGGCCTTCGCCGAGATGCTGGAAAGCGGTTTCACGCGCGTCGGCGAATTTCATTATCTGCACAAAGACGTCGGCGGCGTGCCTTACGCGAATCCGGGAGAGATGGCCGTGCGTGTCGCGAATGCGGCGCGCGAGACCGGCATCGCTCTGACCCTGCTTCCGGTCTTCTACGCCCATTCCGGTTTCGGCGGCCAAGCGCCCAAGCCGTCACAACAGCGCTTCATCCATGATGTCGATGGCTTTGCGAGACTGCTCGATGCGAGCCGCAAAGCGGTTGCGAATCTGGATGACGCGATCGTCGGCGTGGCGCCGCATTCCCTGCGCGCCGTGACGCCCGAACAATTGACGGCGGTCACAAAACTCGCGGATGGAGCGCCGGTCCACATCCACATCGCCGAACAGACGAAGGAAGTCGAGGACTGCGTTGCATGGTCCGGCAAGCGCCCGGTCGAATGGCTACTCGCGAACAACAAGGTCGATGAAAGTTGGTGCCTTGTGCATGCGACGCACATGAGCGCGCAGGAGACGCGCGATCTGGCTTATAGCAAGGCGGTTGCGGGGCTCTGCCCGATCACCGAAGCCAATCTCGGCGATGGAGTTTTTCCCGCCGTTGATTTTCTGTCCGGCGGCGGACGCTTCGGCGTCGGCTCCGATTCCAATGTGCTGATCGATGCCGCGGAGGAACTTCGCCTGCTGGAGTATGGCCAGCGATTGTCGCGGCGCAGCCGGAATGTTCTGGCGGACGACGAAGGCCAACACACCGGCGCCGAAATCTTCCGCGCGGCGCTCAGCGGCGGCGCGCAGGCGCTGGGGCGGAAAAGCTCAGGATTAAATGTTGGACAGAGCGCCGATATCGTTTGTCTGAAATCGGACCATCCTGCGCTCTCCAATCGCAACGGCGATGCGTTGCTGGACAGCTGGATCTTCGCGGCCCGCAACGCTGTGGACCATGTTTGGCGGCATGGAATGAAGGTCGTGGACAACGGACGCCACATCGCGCGCGACAGGATCGCGAGGCGCTATTGCGACACGCTCAAGACCATAATCGGCGCAATTTGAATCAAACGCGCCGCCATCGGTAATCGAATTCCAACACCTTCGCTTCACTATTAAGCCAAGGATCGCTTTACCAGCCGGGCGGCCGTCCGGCGGGCGATTTCAGTGGTGGATTCGCGCCGATGGCGCCGCGCAGCAGTACGGGATTTGCGAAAAAACCGCCCGCGCCGGTCGAACCCGCGCGCGTCGAGCAGCCCGCACGCGCGTTGCCCGAAGAGCCAGAACTCCCCGATCCGATCCCGATCGATCTCGCGCCGTTGGTTGCACCTTATCGCAGGCAGGGCCGCATCTCGCTGCGAGTCGAGCGCCTGCCGCACCGCGCGCGCCTCTCGCACGGCCAGATCAACGGCGACCGTTCGTTTTCACTCGCACTCGACGAACTCGAAGGGCTTCAATATCTCCCGCCGCCCGGCGGCGGCGATCCGCCGACACTCGGCATCCGGGTCATCCGGGTCGGCGCGGGCGATGCCAGCACACTTGCACTGCTCGACTATCCCGTCTCGCCGGAAACGACAGGCGCCGGCGCGGCCGCGCTGAACGACAGCAAGGAGCAACGCCGCCTTCGCGACGAGATCGTGAAGCTGAAGGCGCTTCTTCAAGCCCGCGACAACGAGCTCGCGGACGTCCAGGCCACCGTCGACAAAGTGAAGGGCAGCGGGCCGCTGCCCGAGCCCGCACCGGCGCCGTCGGAAATCGACGTCGCAGCGTTGCGCGCGGCGTGGGACGCCGAAGCCGAACAACGTATCGCCGAGGCGATCCGCGAAACCGCCGCGCGGTTCGAAAAGCAGCGCGATCTGGCCGCCAGCGGCGAGGCCGAGCGGCAGACCGCGTCCGAGACCCTGATCCGCACCCGCGTCGCCGAGGAACGCGAACGCGTCCAGAAGGATGCCGACGCCGCGCTCAAGAGGGCGGAGAAAGACTGGAAGGCGATGGAAGCGGCGCGCGCGGCTGCCGCCGATTCGGCCTGGCAGAAACGCCTCGACAAGGCGCTCGCCGACAGCCAGGCGCAGGCACAATCGCGCGCCGCCAACGATTCGGAACTGCGCGCGCTGCGCGACGATCTCGCCAACGCGAAAAAATCGCTCGAGGAGAACGAAGCGGAGCTCGCGCGGGAGCGCGGGAGCAAGATTCAGACCCGCGACGGCGCAGTCAAACAGCTCTCGGCCGACAATGATCGCCTGCGCACCGAATTGGCAAAGACGAAGGCCGCACTCGGCCAGCGCGAGCAGCAACTTGCACAGGAACGCGATACGGCAAGGCTGTCGCGCACCGACACCGAGCGCGAGCGCAACGCGGAGCAGGATCGCCTGCGCGACCAGCTTGCAAAGCTCAAGGCCGCCCTGGCGGAGCGTGACGCTGATCTGGCGCGGGAGCGCGACAATGTCCGCCGCGCCGAGGATGAAACCGAGAAACTGCGCGCGTCGGATCAGGAACGCCAGCATCTTCCGGACGAACTGGCAAAGCTCCAGCGCACACTGGGCGAGCGCGACAAGCTGATCGCACGGCAGCAGGTGGAATTGGACGCGGGCGCGCGCAGCGCGGAAGCAAAGCTCACCAGGCTCAGCGAAGAGTTTGCAAAAGCGCGCGCCGCGCTGTCGGCACGCGAGAGCGAACTCAAGCATGTGCGGTCCGGGGAACAGCAGGTCCGCGCCGAGGCCGAGACCCTGCGCAGCGACAGCGCCGAGCTGAAGCGTATCACCACGGAGCTTGTCCAGGTGAAAGCCTCCCTGGCGGTGCGCGAGGCCGAGCTTGCGGGCGCGCGTGGCGCCAACGACGAGGAGCGCGAACGCTGGCGCCGCGATGCCGAAAGCTCGCTCACGGATGCGAAACGCAATTTCAAGGAAAGCGAAGCCGAACGTCTCGTCGCGGCCGAAGCCGAGTGGCGCAGGCAATCCGACCTCGCCATTGCGGACGTGGTTGCACGGCTTCACGAAGCCGAGGCGAAACTGCGCGAAGGATCCGATCAGGGCGAAAAAGTCGGCGCCGAACTCGCGCGCCTGCGCGAGGAGCGCGCGAAACTGAAATCCCAGATGGCCGAGCGCGACAACGAGCTGCTGCAGGCGAAGCTTTCGCAGGAACAGGCGCGGGAGCGCTGGAAGCGGGAGGCGGACGAAGCGCTCGACAAGGCACAGAGGGCCTGGAAGGCGGATGAGACCGCACGCATCGCGGCATCGGAAGCGATGGCGAAAGACCAGAACACGATTGCGCTCAATGAGACGACCGCGCGGCTGAAGCATACGGAAGCCCTGCTCGCAGAGGCGAAGGCGCATGTCGAAACCCTGCGCCGCCGCGGCGATGCCGAGGACGTCGCGCGCCTGCGCAAAGACTTTGCCGCGGTCCAGGCCGAGCTCGCGCGCCGCGAGCAGGAGGTCATGGATCTGCGTTCCGACCACGAGATCGAGCGCGTGCGCCTTGCCAATGAAGCGCGGTCCCGCGTTCAGCAGGCCGATCATCAATGGCACGAGGAGGATACGGAGGAAGTGGAAGCCGCCCAGCGCGCGCAGAACCTGCGCGGGCTCATCCGCATCGTGGTCTTTGCTGCCGGGTTCGCCGCGCTCGCCGCGGTCGGCTACTACAAGATCGCGCCGCTGGTGACGGAGCAGGCGGCCGACATGCTCGATCTCGACCAGGGCGCGCCGCCTTCGCCGAGCGCCGCGGCGACGGCGCCGGCATCACAAGCGACAGCCGTTGTGACCAAATCGGTGAACCTGCGCGGCGGCCCATCGACATCGGCGGCCGTCATCGGTTCGCTGGCGCGCGACAGCCAGGTCATTGTGCATGAGCGTCAGGGCAATTGGGTCCACGTCGAAACGCAGGCCAAGGGAACAGACAAGGCCTTGCAGGGATGGGTCTTCAACACCTTCGTGAGGGACAACCCGCCCGCCGTGAAATCGCCTTCGTCGCCTGCACAGAAATAGGCGCAGGGCGTGCAGCCCGGGGGTTGATTTTCCTCGCCGGGAGGGTCATTGGAGCGAGGTCCCGATGGACGTGAGAGCTGTCCCGCTTCCACCGAGACGATCCGACAGAACGATCAGCCTTGGGTTTTCCGCGATGCATCCGTCCTCCACGGCGCCGCAGCACGCACCCCCCATGCCCGCGCCCAGCGTGCATGCGCCGGCGCCTGTGCAGCCGGTGGCGGAGACCACCACCATCCGCGCGATCGAAGGCGTGATCGTATGGATCGGTTCGCCGACATCGCTTGTCATTCACACCATCATCTTCGCCGGATTCTTCACGGTCTCGTTCCTCAAATGGGTGTCGTGGGATCTCATGTTCGCGGTGCTGACGAACGTCGTTTCGCTGGAGGCGATCTATCTCGCCATCTTCATTCAGATGAGCGTCAACCGTCAGGCCGCAAGCCTCAAGGAAGTCGAGGAAGACGTCGGCGACATCCAGGAAAACATCGAAGAGCTGGGCGAGAACGTCGAGGAGCTCGGTGAGAATGTCGAAGAGCTCGGCGAAAACGTCGAGGAGCTGGGCGAGAACGTCGAAGACCTGAAGGAAGATGTCGAGGACATCCAGGAAGACATCGGCGACATCAACGAAGACGACGACGGCGATGCCCACGACCGCAAGCAGGCCGAAATGCTAGAGGCGCTGACCAACGACATCAAAACGATGCTCAAGCATCTTGAGACGCTGAAGAGCAAATAGGCGTTATTTGCCCCCGGGCTCGAAGTTCAGCGCCGCACCGTTCATGCAATAGCGAAGACCCGTTTGCGTCGGCCCGTCGGGAAACACATGGCCGAGATGGCCGCCGCATTTCGCGCACAACACCTCTTCACGCACCATGCCGTGGCTCTTGTCTTCCACGACGGCAACTGAGCCCTGATTGGCCTTGTCGAAACTCGGCCAGCCGCAATGGGCATTGAACTTGGTGTCGGATTCGAACAGCTCCGCGCCGCAGCCCGCGCAGATATATTTGCCTTCGCGGTTCTCATCGTTCAGCGCGCTCGACCCCGGACGCTCCGTGCCGTGCTGGCGCAGGATGCGATATTGCTCCGGCGTCAGTTCGCGCCGCCATTCCTCATCCGGTTTGGTCACGGGGAATTTGCCGTCTGCCATCTTATTCGCTCGAATCCCGGATCACACTGCGCAGCGTGTCCGTCATTTTGCCCTTGTTGCCGAAATCCCAGGTGCCGCCATAGCCGATATCGTCGACCCGCCAGCCACCGGGCGTATTCACCAGATAAGCAGTATCCGTCCAGGTAAAAGGCTTGTCCTTCGGATTGTTCGTCTTGCCGGGATCGTAGGTGAGTGTCACCGCGCAATGGCCCGCTTTCGCATCTCCGGCGCAGGCCCCGATCCTGAAGGCCGTCGCCCCTTCGAAATTGGAGGTGAACAGATCGCCTTCGAGCAAGGGCGGCGAATCCTTGTTGGCCTTGGCGAATTTGTCCTCGGCCGCGTCGCCTTTCTTCAGCAGCGCATCGAGCGCCGGGGAAATGGACGGCTCATATTTGGCGCGCGCTTTCGCGTCGGGAATTCCGTCCGACGGATGAAAGGTCGAATAGGCGGCATAGAAGCCGCCCACGACCTTGGCCATCTCGTCACTGTCGGCAGCAAGCGATGTCCCGGGGCCGACAAGGAGCATCGTGCAGGCGAGGGCGATCCGTTTCACGCGCGCGACTTCAGCAGGTCGCGGATTTCGCGCAGCAGCACGACATCTTCCGGCGGCGGCACAGCCTCGGGCTCCTTGGGCGGCTCGGTCTGCAGGCGGTTGATGCCGCGGACAAGAATAAACAGCGACAGCGCCACGATCAGGAAATTGATGATCGTGTTCAGGAAGACGCCGTAATTGATCGTGACCGCGCCAGCCTTCTGCGCTTCGGCCAGGGTCGCGTATTGGCCGCCTTTCAGGGGAATGAAGAAATTCGAGAAATCGATGCCGCCCATCGCATAGCCGATCGGAGGCATGATGATGTCCTTGACCAGCGATGCGACGATCGCACCGAACGCCGCGCCGATCACGACACCGACAGCGAGATCGATGACATTTCCACGCATCGCGAATTTCTTGAATTCGGCAAACATGAACGACGCCTCCCAAGGTTCCTTCGAAAGGCTAGTCGGACGCGCGGCCCTCAACAAGGCGGATCAGAAGCAATCCGGCGACAACGCCCGAGATGGCGCCGAGCGTATTCGCCAGCTCGTCGAAAATATCCGCGTCGCGACCCGTCATCCCCTGGACAATCTCCAGCAATCCCCCGAACGCGATCAGGCCGAGCACGGCATAGAGCACGGCCCAGCGCGATTTCAGCGACCATGCTGCCATGCCCGCCAGCCCGAAATAGGCGGTGAAGTGCAGGAGCTTGTCCCAGACATGCGCTTCCAGATGCGGCGGCGAGGGCGTGAGCTCTCCCCACGTCACCAGCGCGACCGCCGGCCAGAACAGCCACATCGCGAGGCGATGCAGAAACTTCACGAATGCACGCATGCCTCAGCCCTTACGATGGCTGAGGCTAAGAATTGATTGCGGCGTGTTTCAGGCCGTCTGCACCGCGGCCGCGACGGCGTCGGGCACGGTAATCTCAAACGACGTTCCAAGACTTGAGGATTGAACATCGAGCGATGCGCGCAGTTCGTCACACAGAGTGCGGATCACGCGGAAGCCGAGATCGCCGTCTCTGTGCGGATTAAAGCCTTCGGGAAGGCCGACGCCATCGTCGTCAATCGTCAGCACCAGTGCACTGCCTTTGCTGTCGCATGCCACACTGAGCCTGAGCGGCACACCCGCGGGATGCGCGTATTTCAGCGCGTTGAGGATCAACTCATTGACGATCAGTGTCAGCGGCTGGACGTAGCGCGTCGGCACGCGGCAGTCGCTGAAGCGATAGTCGATATGGACGGGCTGCTGGTCCGAGGAGAATGCAGCGATCAGCCCGGAACAGATCTCATGCAGATGGGGGCCGAAGGCGACGATGCCGTCAGGCAGTTTCGCAAGGCGGTGATGGACCTGCGCAACGGTTGAGATGCGTGCGGCAATCCCCTCGAGCAGAAGGCGGGCCTCGGCGGGGGAATAGGGCTTGCCGTGCTTTCCGACCGCATTGGCCTGAAGCCGAACGAGGCCACCCAATAGGGCAAGGCTGTTTCCGATCCTGTGATCGGCTTCAGCGGCGGCATTCTGGGGACTAAGGGGCATAAGACCTGACATGGTCGCCTCCTTTCGTAGAAAAACGTGCACCCGTTCGACCGGTGAATCAACAAAAAATGCAGCAATATCAATATTTTAAGTTAGCATTGCCCACATTAACCGTTTTCGAGGGTTTTTACTCATTGGAACCAAAGTTCCCTCTCTTGCGTTCTATACCTGTGCGAGTAACTTACTCATTCTACTAATTACTGTACGGAATCGGACAAAGCATGGCCCCCGATCACCTGACGCGTGGCGAACGACTCCAGATTATGTTGACGCCCAAGGAACTTGAGGCGGTCGACAACTGGCGCTTTGCCCGCCGGATGCCTAGCCGTGCCTCTGCCGTGCGCGAGTTGCTGAAGCGTGGTCTGGCGGCAGAAGGCTTCGATCTCGTGGAAAGCGGCAGCCAATCCAAGGATTTCGGCGTGACCGGCACATCCTCTGAGAGCCCGACTCGCGATCGCGCTGAAAAAGCTGCCAAGGCTGCGAAAAACGACAAATAAAGCGCCCAGCGCTTGCCTTTTCTCCCCACTCTCCTTTAGAACGCGCCCTCTTTCGGGCCGACCGGCGTAAGGGCATGCCGTGGCGGTCCCTAATGGAAAACTGAGCCTCGCGCTCTAAGGAGACCAAAATGCCCAAGATGAAGACCAAATCGGGCGCGAAAAAGCGCTTCAGATTCACCGCGACCGGAAAGATCAAGACGGGCAAGGCGTACAAGCGCCACCGCCTGATCAGCAAAACGAAGGGCGCGAAGACCGAGTTTGAGACCATACTCTCGCCTTCTGAAACCCAGCGCGTGAAGCGCTGGATGCCGTACGCGTAAGGGAGGCTCGATAGATGTCACGTTCACCTCGTTCCGTTGCCTCGCACGCGCGCCGCAAGAAAGTTTTCAAAGCCGCGAAGGGCTTCTATGGCCGCCGCAAGAACAACATCACCACGGCCAACGCCGCGGTCGATCGTTCGCTGCAGCACAACTACATCGGCCGCAAAGAGAAGAAGCGCAATTTCCGCGCGCTCTGGATCCAGCGCATCAATGCCGGTTGCCGCGAACACGGCCTGACCTACAGCCGATTTATCAGCGGGCTCATGAAGGCCGGGATCGACATCGACCGGAAGGTCCTGTCCGACCTCGCCATCCACGAGCCCACAGCCTTCAAGGCTCTGGTGGATCAGGCTGCAGCCAACGCACCGGCGGCGCAGTAAAGCAAAGACTCCATCGGAGCTAAGCAGGCCTTGGCATTCGCCCAAGGCCGTGTTTCAAGCCGTTCCGACAGGGGTTTTTGATGAGCGATATCCAAAGTCTTGAACGCGATGTTCTCGCGTCCATCGATGCGGCTTCCGACGAAGCCGCACTCGAAACCGTTCGCGTCGCCGCGCTTGGCAAGAAGGGTTCGATCAGCGAACTCTTGAAGACACTCGGCGGCATGTCGCCGGAGGAGCGCAAGACCAACGGCCCGCAGTTCAACACGCTGCGCGACCGCGTTACCGATGCGATTGCCGCGCGCAAAACGGAATTGTCGAACGCCGCGCTGAATGCGCGTCTTGCCTCCGAGCGCATCGACGTGACGTTGCCTGCGCGCCCGGAAGCGCAGGGCACGATCCATCCGGTGAGCCAGGTGTTGGATGAAGTCACCGCGATCTTCGCCGATCTCGGTTTCGCCGTCGCCGAGGGGCCGGACATCGAATTCGACGATTACAATTTCACCAAGCTGAACATCCCCGCCGATCATCCGGCGCGGCAGATGCACGACACGTTCTATGTCGCCAGGCAGGCCGACGGCTCGCAGCACGTTCTGCGCACGCACACCTCGCCGGTGCAGGTGCGAACGATGCTCAAGCAGAAGCCGCCGATCCGGATCATTTCACCGGGCCGTACCTATCGCGTCGACAGCGATGCGACGCATTCGCCGATGTTCCATCAGTATGAAGGACTGGTGATCGACGAGAACATCAATCTCGGCCAGCTCAAATGGGTGCTGGAGGAATTCTACAAGGCGTTCTTCGAGGTGAAACAGGTCGAGTTGCGCGCGCGGCCGTCCTACTTCCCGTTCACCGAGCCGAGCGTGGAATGGGATCTGCGCTGCGACCGCTCCGTGCCCGGCAAGATCACCTTCGGCACCGGCAATGACTGGCTGGAGCTTGCGGGCTCCGGCATGGTGCACCCGCGCGTGCTGGAGATGTGCGGTATCGATCCCACAAAATATTCCGGCTTCGCGTTCGGCGGCGGCCTCGACCGTCTCGCGATGCTGAAATACGGCATTCCGGATATCCGTCCGTTCTTCGAATCCGATCTTCGCTGGCTGAGACATTTCGGTTTCGCCGCGCTGGATGTGCCCACGCTTGACGGAGGGCTCAGCCGATGAAGTTCACGCTCTCCTGGCTGAAGGCGCCGCTCGACACCGACGCCGATGCGAACGCCATCGCCGACAAGCTCACCTCCATCGGGCTGGAAGTGGAGTCGGTGGAAGACGCCGGCGCGCGGCTCAAGGATTTCACCGTCGCTTATGTCGTCAGCGCTGAGAAACATCCCAACGCCGACAAGCTGAAGCTCTGCATGGTCGATATCGGTGCGGGCGACCCGGCCTCAAGCAGCGAAGCGGTAGGCCAAAGAAATATTGTGCAGGTCGTCTGCGGTGCGCCGAACGCGCATACCGGCATGAAAGCCGTGTTCGCGAAGCCCGGCGTGGTGATTCCGGTCAGCGGCGATGTGCTCAAAGTCGGTGCGATCCGCGGATTGGAGTCGCGCGGCATGTTGTGCTCCTCGCGCGAGCTTCTGCTCGGCGACGATCACAGCGGCATCATCGAGCTTCCCGCCGATGCGGTAGTCGGTGAACCGGCCGCGAAAGCGCTGGGCCTCAACGACCCGGTGATCGACGTTTCGATCACGCCCAACCGGGGCGATGCGACCAGCGTCTATGGCATCGCGCGCGATCTGGCCGCGAGCGGCCTTGGCCGCCTGCGCGAAGGCGATCTGTCGCCGGTGCCGGGTCAGTTCAAGTCGCCGATCACGACCGCGCTCGATTTTCCGGCCGGCGAAGAACGCGCAGCCCCGATGTTCGCGGGCCGCCTGATCCGTGGCGTGAAGAACGGTCCGTCGCCGCAATGGCTGCAGGACTGGCTGAAGGCCGTCGGGCTGCGCCCCATCTCGGCACTGGTCGATATCACGAACTTCCTCTCGCTCGATCGTGGGCGCCCGCTGCATGTGTTCGATGCCGCGAAGCTCAAAGGCAATCTGCGCGCCCGTTTTGCGAAAGACGGCGAGCAGCTCTTAGCACTCGACGGCAAGACCTACACGCTCGACAGCGGCATGGTTGTCATCGCCGACGACGAAGCGGCGCGGGGCATCGGCGGCGTGATGGGCGGTGAGGATTCCTCCTGCACTGATACAACGACCGACGTGTTTGTTGAGTCGGCGTTGTTCGATCCGATCCGCATCGCGCGCGCGGGCCGCATCCTCGGAATCCTCTCAGATGCGCGTTATCGCTTCGAACGCGGCGTCGATACGGAATTCGTCCTGCCCGGTCTCGAACTCGCGACCAAGATGATTATGAACTTCTGCGGTGGCGAACCGAGTGAGATCGTCGTTACCGGCGGGCCGCCGAACTGGCGCCGCGAGATCGCATTCGACATCGCACGCGTAAAACAGCTCGGCGGCATCGATGTGCCGAAGGCTGAGATCATCGACATTCTCACGCGCCTCGGTTTCGCTGTTAAAGACGGTGCGACGTTGACCGTCACGCCACCGTCCTGGCGTCCGGATATCGAAGGCTCCGCCGATCTGGTGGAAGAGGTCGTGCGTATCCACGGCCTCGACAAGGTACCGTCGATCCCGCTCGTGCGCACCGAAGCCGTCGCGAAAGCAACGCTGACCTCCTCGCAGCGCCGCACGAGGATCGTCCGTCGCGCGCTGGCGAGCCGCGGCTTCCACGAGACGATCAATTTCAGCTTCATTCCCCGCGCCCACGCCAAATTGTTCGGCGGCGGCGACGATGTACGCCAGCTTGAAAACCCCATCGCCGCCGATCTGGATGCGATGCGGCCGAGCGTTCTGCCGTCGCTGCTGGCCGCCGCGCAGCGCAACCAGGCGCGCGGCTTCAACGAGCTGATGCTGTTCGAGATCGGCGCGCAGTTCGAAAGCGGCATGCCCGAAGCCCAGAACCATGTCGCCGCCGGTATCCGGATCGGCGCGGGCGCGCGCGCGTGGTCGAAATCGACCCACGCCGCCGACGCCTTCGACGCCAAAGCCGATATGCTGGCCGCGCTCGACGCCGCGATGGGCGCGCCGATGACGGCACCCGTCAAAGCAGGCGCGGCCGCGTGGTATCATCCCGGCCGCTCCGGCACGCTCGCGCTCGGACCCAAGGTGATCGCGCAGTTCGGCGAATTGCACCCGGCGATCCTTGCGGCCTTCGACATCAAGGGGCCGGCGAGCGCGTTCGAGATCTTCCTCGACGCGATTCCGGAATCGAAAGCGAAAAGCAAAGCCCGCGCGACCTTCGCGCCGTCGCTCTATCAGGCGGTGGAACGCGACTTCGCATTCGTGGTCGATGCCAAAGTGACTGCCGAAGACGTGCTGAAAGCCGCAAAGGGCGCGGATCGCGCGCTGATCGAACGCGCCGATCTGTTCGATGTCTATGAAGGCAAAGGTGTCGCCGAGGGCAAGAAATCGCTCGCCATCTCCGTACGCCTGCAGCCGAAGGACAAGACGCTGACCGATGCCGAGATCGAAGCCGTGGCGCAGAAGATCGTCACCGCGGTGGCCAAGGCGACCGGCGCTGTGCTACGCAGCTAGCAGCTTCGGCGCGACTCCAAATTGCGTGACGAGCCTTTCATACTCCGCTTTCGCGGCGGGGTTTGCGCGCTGGTGACGTTCGGCGAAGATGAATTCGTTCTTGAGGGAATGTTCGAGGCCGGTGAGTTCTGTGATGCGCACCTTGTAACCATGGGCTTCCAGAAATAATCCGCGCAGTACGTTTGTCAGATGCGCGCCGAATTCGCGGCGCTGGATTGGGTGGCGCCAGAGCTGGCGCTCCGGTTTCTTGGATCCTTCGAGTTCGCTTGCCAGCTCGGCCTGGCAGCACGGCACCAGCGCGATGAACTTGGCATCGTTGTGAAGCGCAAACAGGATCGCTTCGTCCGTCGCGGTATCGCAAGCGTGTAAGGCAGTGACGATGTCGGCCTTACCGTCCAGGAGCGCGGCGTCGCGGATCGCGCTTTCGACGAAACGCATGCGGTCGAAGCCGCTGGCCGCGGCGATCTGCTTTGAGGCCTCTATCAGGTCGTGGCGCGATTCAATCGCGTAGACGATGCCGCGGCCTTCCTTGCGGAAGAACAGGTCATACAGCACGAAGCCCAGATAGGATTTCCCCGCGCCGAGATCGGCGAGCACGGGCTGATCCTTCTCCGCAAACGATGCCTCCAGCGCAGGCTTTATCAAATTCGCTAGATGCAGGACCTGCTTGAGTTTACGGCGCGAATCCGCGTTCAGCGCGCCGTCGCGTGTGAGGATATGCAGCGCCTTGAGCAGTTCGACCGACTGTCCGGGCCAGAGCTCCGAAAGTGTATCTTGCGCCTTGGCTGCTGCCGGTTTCTTGTAGTGCTTCGCCATCACACGATCTTAAGCCATGACAGACACCTTCGACAAAAAATCCGCCCTCGCCTTCATCGTCGCGTTCGGCATCGTCAGCCTGTTCGCCGACATGGCCTATGAGGGCATGCGCGGCATCACCGGGCCTTATCTCGCATTGCTTGGCGCGACCGGCACCGCAGTCGGCATCATCGCGGGCACCGGCGAGTTGTTCGGGTACCTGCTGCGGCTCGCATCCGGAAAGCTTGCGTCCGCGACGCGCGCTTACTGGCCGATCACGCTGCTAGGCTACGTCGTGCAGATGGCGACGGTGCCGCTGATGGCGCTGGCCGGTGCGTGGTGGATGGCGGCGCTGTTCATCATCCTGGAGCGCACCGGCAAGGCGATCCGCAATCCCGCTGCCAATTTCATGATGAGCCGCGCCGGCGACCAGATCGGGCAGGGCTGGGCGTTCGGGCTGCACGAAGCGCTGGACCAGACCGGTGCGCTGGTCGGACCACTGATCACCGCCCTCGTGCTCGCGCGGCATGGCGCTTACACAGACGCGTTCCTGTGGCTGGGCGTACCCGCGACGATCACGGTGCTGATCGTGATCGGTGTGTCGCTGCGCTATCCGTCAGCGGGCCGGGCAGCGCCCAAAGCGAAAGACGATTTCGGCGACGGCGCGCTGCCGGCCACGTTCTGGATCTATGCGTCAAGCGCAGGTCTCGTCGCGTTCGGCTTCGCGGATTGGCCACTGATCGCCTATCACTTGGCACAGGTAAAAGTCGTTCCGCCCGCAATTGTGCCGGTACTTTATGCCGTCGCGATGGGCGCCACGGGCGTCGGTGCGCTCGTCTTCGGACGCCTGTTCGACAAGATCGGATTCCGCGTTCTGGTCCCGGCAATTCTCATTGCCGCCGTCACGCCACCGCTCGTCTTTCTGGGTGGCCAGACGGACGCAATCATCGGCACGCTTTGCTGGGGTGTCGCGCTGGGCGTCGAAACATCGGCACTGAACGCCGGTGTCGCACGCCTCGTGCCCGATAGCGCAAGGGCCAATGCCTTCGGGATTTTCTCCGCAGTGTTCGGGATTGCGTGGTTCGCGGGCAGCGCGGCACTGGGGGCGCTCTACGACATCTCGTTTACCGCGCTGGTCGCGGTGTCTGTAGCGGCGGAATTGCTGGCGCTTTTGCCCCTGTTCTTTGTCCTAAAAGCCTCAAAATAGGCCGCTGGACGCGGGTTCTGCCCCCCGTTATACCCCCGGCCTCCATGACCGAACTCGCCAAAATCCGCAATTTTTCCATCGTCGCGCATATCGACCATGGGAAATCCACGCTCGCCGACCGCCTGATCCAGTTCACGGGCGGGCTGTCCAACCGCGAGATGAAGGATCAGGTGCTCGATTCCATGGAGATCGAGCGCGAGCGCGGCATCACCATCAAGGCCCAGACCGTCCGCCTCGCCTACAAGGCCCGCGACGGCGAGACCTATACGCTGAACCTGATGGACACGCCGGGTCATGTCGACTTCGCGTATGAGGTCAGCCGCTGTCTTGCCGCCTGCGAAGGCGCGTTGCTGGTCGTGGATGCAAGCCAGGGCGTGGAAGCGCAGACGCTCGCCAACGTCTATCAGGCGATCGATGCGAAGCTCGAGATCGTGCCGGTGCTGAACAAGGTCGATCTTCCCGCCGCCGAGCCCGAGCGCATCCGTCAGCAGATCGAGGATGTGATCGGCATCGATGCGACCGATGCGATTCCGATTTCCGCCAAGACGGGACTCAACATTGAAGAAGTGCTCGAAGCCGTCGTGCATCGTCTTCCCGCACCAAAAGGCGATGTGAATGCGCCATTGAAAGCACTACTGGTCGATAGCTGGTACGATGTCTATCTCGGCGTCATCGTCCTTGTGCGCATTGTCGATGGCGAGCTGAAGAAGGGCCAGAAGATCCGGATGATGGCGGCCGACGCCGTCTATCAGGTCGAGCAGATCGGCGTCTTCACGCCCAAGAAGGTGAGCGTCGAAAGCTTGAAGCCCGGCGAAGTCGGGTTCATCACCGCGCAGATCAAAGAAGTGGCCGACACGCAGGTCGGCGATACAATCACCGACGAGCGCAAAGGCACAGAAACCCCGCTGGCCGGATTCAAGCCAGCGCAGCAGGTCGTGTTCTGCGGACTTTTCCCCGTTGACGCCGCACAGTTCGAAGATCTGCGCAACGCGCTTGGCAAGCTGCATCTCAACGATGCGAGCTTTACGTTTGAGATGGAGACCAGCGCCGCGCTCGGCTTCGGTTTCCGCTGCGGGTTCTTGGGGCTACTTCATCTGGAGATCATCCAGGAGCGCCTGTCGCGCGAGTTCAATCTCGAGCTCATCGCCACCGCGCCGAGCGTGATCTATCGCCTGCACATGACTGACGGGACGATGCGCGAGCTTCACAATCCCGCCGACATGCCCGACGTCGTGCGCATCGCCTTCATCGAGGAGCCGTGGATCAAGGCGACGATCCTCGTTCCCGACGAACATCTGGGCGCGGTGTTGAAGCTCTGTCAGGACCGCCGCGGCGAGCAGGTCGAACTCACCTATGCCGGCAACCGCGCGATGGTGATCTATCGCCTGCCGCTGAACGAAGTCGTGTTCGATTTCTACGATCGTTTGAAGTCGGTGTCGCGCGGCTATGCGAGCTTCGATTATCACATCGAGGAATATGTCGAGGGCGATCTGGTGAAGCTGTCGATCCTCGTGAACGGCGAGCCGGTCGATGCGCTGTCGATGATCGTCAACAAGCAGCGCTCGGAATCGCGCGGCCGCGCGATGTGCGAGAAGCTGAAAGAGTTGATCCCGCGCCATCTGTTTCAGATCCCGATCCAGGCGGCCATTGGCGGCAAGGTCATCGCGCGCGAAACCATCAGCGCGATGCGCAAGGACGTCACCGCGAAATGCTATGGCGGCGACATCAGCCGTAAGCGCAAGCTCCTCGACAAGCAGAAAGAGGGCAAGAAGAAGATGCGCCAGTTCGGCAAAGTCGACATCCCGCAGGAAGCCTTCATCGCCGCGCTCAAGATGGATCAGGACTGATCAGCGGCACGCGCCGTAGAACGTCATCATCCGGCTCTTGTAGTCGAGCAGCATCTTCAGCCCCATCGCCGCAAACGTCTCGTTGCCGATGTTGGCGACGCGCGACTCGCTGCCAGGTGTTTTGCGCACCGTCACCGCCTGGCCCGCGGGCAGCGTGAAAGGACCGAAGCCGACGGGCACATTGAGCGTGTAGGTCTTCACCGTCGTGCCTCCGCGCGCGCCGGTGGCCGTGCTTTCGCCGGTTTCTTTCAGCGCGGTGGTCACCCCCGGAAGCGCAAGCGCCGCCTGGTAGAGTGAGATGCCGCGGTTCGAACCGGTGTCGAGGCTGATGGTGCCGCTTGCGGCGCCGAAGCGGAAATCCGGAACGGCCGGGATATTGTCGTCCGGAAAACCTTTCAGCGGGATCGTCCAGCGCTTGGTGCAGCGACCCACCGCCGGCATCGCATCGGCCGGGCGGTCGAGGATGCTCAGGCGCTTCGCGCCATAGTCGATCAGCACAATCTTGTCGTTGAGAAAACTGTAGCCCAGAACACCGTCGAGCTTTCGCCCATAGCTTGCCGACAGCGCGTCCATGTTCATTGCCAGCGCATCGATGGCCGGGAAATTGCGCCCCGCAATCGCGAGGCCGTCGATAGTAGCGGCATAGACTTTCGCCTCCTTGGCATCGCCCACGCCGCTGGCTTCACCGCTCGTGCCTTTGTCGATCTTGAGGCCCAACGCTTCCGCGTCCGCCACATCGATGACCGACGGATCCACGCCGGTGTCGAGGATCATGGTGAGCGGCTTTCCCTTCACCGTCACATCCAGACCGATCGCGGTGCGGGAAAAGTCGAAAGGCGTGCTGAGTGGCGCTGCTATCGCGCCGCTCGACAGACCGAGCGAAAGCGCAGCAAGGACGATGCGACGGGCGATCATGGACATGCTCCTTCGATGCGGCGAGGATATGCCGGCCGCCCCTCCTCAGATAGGCGGGCCCGCGCAAATTGAAAGTGCCGCATGTCCGAACACGATCTCCTCGATATGGCCCATCAGGCAAGCCAGGCGGTTGAGGTCAATCTGGCGCAGGTGTTGACGATCACGTTCGCGATGGTGGTCGCCATCTACTATTTCCTGCATCAGGCCGGCCTGCGCATGAAGCTCTTTGCTTTTGTGCTCTATGCGCTGGGCATGCTCGTGTATCTGGGCTCCATGCTGGCGGAATCGATGCTGCGCCAGGGGGCGATCAAGGCGCTCGACGCGATGCCGCACAAATCCGCGGCGACGGAGTATTACCTTTCGATCAGCCATAGCTGGGTTCAGATCGTAACGTCGATCGCGCTGAATGCGGCCTATTGGATTTTGTGGATCGGCATCACGTTCCTGATGTTCTTCTGGAAGAAGCCGAGTGAGCGGTAAGGTAGCCCTCATCGACTACGGCTCCGGCAATCTGCGCTCGGCGGAGAAGGCGCTCGCGCGTGCCGTCCAACGGCGCAGCACGGGGCACGAGATCGTTGTGACGGCCGATCCCGGCGTCGTCGCCGGCGCGGAGCGGATCGTGCTTCCGGGCGTCGGCGCGTTTGGCGATTGCATGAGCGGGCTCTCGGCCATTGGCGGCATGGTGGAAGCGTTGCATGAATCCGTGCTGAAGCGCGGGACCCCTTTCCTGGGCATCTGTGTCGGCATGCAGTTGCTCGCGCGCGTCGGCCGCGAATTCGGCGATCACCCCGGCCTTGGCTGGATCGAGGGCGAAGTCACAAAACTCACCCCCGATGACTCCGCCCTGAAGATCCCGCAGATCGGCTGGAACGAGCTGAACCTCACGCGGCCGCATCCGCTGTTTGCGGACATCGCGACCGGGTCACATGCCTATTTCGTTCACTCCTATGCGATGAAGACAGGGAGCGCCGAACACGTGCTCGCGACATCGGACTATGGCGGCGCATTCACAGCCGCAGTCGGACGCAACAACATCGCGGGCACGCAATTTCATCCCGAGAAGAGCCAGGCCGTCGGGCTGACCCTGCTCGGCAATTTCCTGGAGTGGCGGCCGTGATTTTGTTTCCCGCCATCGATCTGAAAGACGGGCGTTGCGTGCGGCTGAAGCGCGGCGCGATGGAGTCCGCGACGGTGTTCAACGATGACCCCGCGGCGCAGGCGCTCACTTTCGAGCGTGCGGGGTTTTCTTGGCTGCACTGCGTGGACCTCGACGGCGCGTTTGCCGGTAAAACCGCCAATGCAGATGCCGTCCGCAGAATCTGCGAGGCGACGAAGCTGCCCATTCAGCTCGGCGGCGGCATCCGGGACATGGCGGCGATCGAGGGCTGGCTCGCAGCGGGGATCACGCGGGTGATCCTTGGTACGGCCGCGCTCAAGAACCCCACGCTGGTGAAAGAGGCCGCGCGCGCGTTCCCCGGCAAAGTGGTTGTCGGCGCCGACGCGGTGGGTGGGAAGATTGCGACCGAGGGCTGGGCAGAGGTGTCGGACCTGACGCCGGCCGATCTCGGGCGGCGGTTCGAGGACGCGGGTGTTGCGGCGATCCTGTTCACCGATGTCGATGGCGACGGATTGCTCGGCGGCGTGAACGTGGCGGCGACGGCAGCGCTGGCCAAAGCCGTCCGCATCCCGGTGATCGCGTCCGGGGGCGTTGGCGGGATCGGGGATATCGAAGCGCTGATAGCAGCGAACGAGCCGAACATCGAAGGCGTTGTGATCGGGCGCGCGCTTTACGACGGGAAGATTGATCCCAGACAGGCGCTTGCGCTCGTGAACAGTGTTCAGAAACGCTAACCAAGATTCGGATTATACTTAATTCTCAGAGTCTTAGAGCGCTTACGGCGCCTTGCTGAGTCGGCGAATCAGATCGTCGAATTGTTCGAGGGATTTGTAGCGGATTCGGATTTCCCCACCCTTATCCCCTTTGTGCACGATCTCAACATTGAGCCCTAACAGGCTGGAAATATTTGATTCAATGGCCGTGATGTTCACGTCCTTGTGGACAAGTCTGCTTTTGCCCGGTTTTTTCTTCCCCGAACGCTGTTCAGCCTCACGCACATTGAGCCCACCCTCGATAATGGCGAGTGCGCGCGCCTCGGGATCCGGATCGTCGAGCAGCGTCCGCGCATGGCCCGCCGTCAGCCGTCCATCGCGCAGCATCGTCTTCACGCTTTCCGGCAGGCGGAGCAGCCGGAGGGTATTCGCCACATGGGAACGGCTCTTGCCAACTTCCTTGGCGATTTTCTCCTGAGTGTATTGGAACCGGTCGACCAGCTCGTGATAGGCGGCTGCCTCCTCGATCGCGTTCAGATCGGCACGCTGGACGTTCTCGACAATGGCGAGCTCGAGCGACTCGGCGTCGGTCATCTCGCGGACGACCACCGGCACGTCGTGGAGCTTGGCGAGCTGGGCGGCGCGCCAGCGGCGCTCGCCGGCGACGATCTCGAAGCTGTCCGCCTCGCCCTTCACCGGCCGGACCAGGATCGGCTGAAGCACGCCCTTCTCGCGGATCGACTCGGTCAGATCATTGAGATCTTCTGGCGCAAAAGTTTTGCGTGGCTGGAAACGGTTGGGCTTCAGGAATGCGACCGGTAACGAGCGCGCATTCTTCGCCTCGCCGCGCGTCGGCACCGCCTCTTCGCCGATAAGCGCAGAAAGCCCGCGACCCAATCCCGCCTTCGGTGTCATGCCGCCACCCGAAGACGTTCGCGCTGAATGAGTTCGCCGGCGAGCTTGATGTACGCCTGACTGCCCGGACATTTGAGATCGTAGACCAGCGCCGGAAGCCCATGACTGGGCGCTTCGGAGATGCGCACATTGCGCGGGATCACCGTTGAATAAACCTTCTCGCCCATGTTCTCGCGCACATCGGCGGCAACCTGATCCGACAGCTTATTGCGCTTGTCGAACATGGTCAGAATGATGCCCTGGATATCGAGCGCGGGATTCAAATTGGCGCGCACGAGCTCGATTGTCTTGAGCAATTGACTCAAGCCTTCCAACGCAAAGAACTCGCATTGCAGCGGCACGACAACCGCATCCGCCGCGACCATCGCATTCACAGTCAGCAACGTCAGCGACGGCGGACAATCGATCAGCACATAGGAGAACTCTGATCCTCCGTGTACGGAATATTCCGCGAGCGCGTCCTTCAGACGATAATTGCGCCGCTCCATATCGATCATCTCGAGCTCTGCGCCGGAGAGATCGACGGTCGAAGCAACCAGCGACAGACGCGGGATGCGCGTCTGGATGATCGACTCAGCGATCGAGGCTTCGCCCATCAGCACGTCATAGGTCGTGTGCCTGCGCTCGCTGCGCGGGACGCCGAGGCCCGTAGAGGCGTTGCCCTGCGGGTCCATGTCGATAACAAGGGTCGGCTCGCCCACCGCAGCCAAGGCGGTGCCGAGGTTGATCGCCGTCGTCGTCTTACCGACGCCGCCCTTCTGGTTGGCGACGACCAGGACGCGGGGACGCTTGGCTTGGGCGGACATGGGCTAGCTCCCGGATCTCCAGTAGGCTGCCGGACGGATCGGTCAGGCTGGGGTGCTGCTGGAGGCTTAGTTTCCAGTGTTTATGCGCCTCGGTCAATTCAGACCCCACATTTTGCCCCTTGAGAAACAGGCAAACGGTATTCGAACCCACGAAATGCTGTGCATACCCCAGCAGCTTGTCGAGCGGCGCGCAGGCGCGGGCGGTGACGACATCGAACGCCTCATGATCCGTCGTTTCCATGCGGGTGTTGCGAATTTTGAGGTTCAACCCCAGTCTTCCGCTCACCTCCGCGAGAAACGCGCATTTCTTGGCGATGGATTCGAACAGCGAGACCTGTACGCGGTCTCGGAGAAGCTCTGCCAGAACGATGCCGGGGAAACCGCCGCCGCTGCCGAGATCGGCGAGGGTTCGAGCATCGGCCGGGATATACTTCGCTAGCTGGGCGCTGTCCCACACGTGCCGCCGCCAGACATCTGCCAGAGAGCTGGCCGAGACCAGGTTGTGGCGCGCGTTCCAGTCTTCCAGAAGTCCCACATAGGCCTTCAGACGGGCCAATGTTTCACGTGAAACACCGGTTTCCGCCGCGAATTCCTCTGGTCCGAATTGTTTCACGTGAAACAGGGTCAGGCGACGCGCCGGGAACCAGCCCGGACATGCGCAAGTATGAGGGTGAGCGCCGCCGGGGTCACGCCATCGACGCGGGCTGCCTGACCGAGGGTCGCGGGCCGGATCCGGCTCAGCTTCAGCCGGATTTCGGTCGAAAGGCCGTGGATGGCTGCATAGTCGAGGTCTTCCGGCAGGGCACGGCCCTCATCCCGGCGAAACGCCAGAATATCAGCATCCTGACGGTTCAGATAACCGGCATATTGGGCATCGATCTCCAGCTGGTCGCGGATCGGCACAGAAATCGCCTGAATCTCCGGCCAGATCCCCGAAATCGTATTGAATTCGACGTTCGGCAGCGAAAGCAGGCTCAACGCATCCCGCCGCACGCCATCCAACCGGATCGCGATGCCATGCTTTTGGGCTTCGTTCGGGGTCAGGGTCAGAGACTGCATGGTCTGGCGGGCCGCCTCCAGCGCGTCCAACTTTGCGCCAAACGCCGCGGCGCGCGCTTCACCGACACATCCCGCAGCCAGGCCAACCGGCGTCAGCCGCTGATCGGCATTATCGGCGCGGAGGGTCAGACGGTACTCGGCCCGCGACGTGAACATGCGATATGGCTCGCTCACCCCGCGCGTCACCAGGTCGTCGATCATCACGCCGATATAGGAGGAGGCACGGTCCAGGATCAGCGGATCGTTGCCACCAGCAGCACGCGCCGCATTGACGCCCGCGATCAAGCCTTGGCCTGCCGCTTCCTCATAGCCCGTTGTGCCATTGATCTGGCCGGCGAGGTATAAGCCTTTGATTTGCTTGACTTCCAGCGCTGCGCTCAGCTCGCGCGGATCGACGTAATCATATTCGATCGCATAGCCCGGCCGCTTCACCGCGACGTTCTCCAGCCCCGGAATGCTCTTGAGCAGCGCGATCTGCACATCCTCGGGCAGGGAGGTCGAAATCCCGTTCGGATAGACGGTGTCGTCGTCCAACCCCTCGGGCTCGAGGAAGATCTGGTGGCTGTCGCGCGCGGCGAAGCGCACGACCTTGTCCTCGATGGAGGGGCAGTACCGCGGCCCGGTCGACTCGATCTGGCCGGAATAGATCGGCGCGCGATGCAAATTCGCGCGGATGATCGCGTGCGTCTCCGGCGTCGTGCGCGTGATGTGGCAGACGGTCTGCGGCGTGGTGATCCGTTCGGTCAGAAACGAGAACGGCGAGGGTGGATCGTCGCCATGCTGCACTTCGAGCGCGGCCCAATCGATGGTCTTGCCGTCAAGCCGCGGTGGCGTGCCGGTTTTGAGCCGACCCATCACCAAACCCAATGAATAAAGGGTTTTGGAGAGACCGATGCTCGGCGCGTCGCCAACGCGGCCCGCCGGAATCTTCGTCTCGCCCATATGGATGAGACCGTTCAGGAATGTGCCCGTGGTCAGCACCGCGGCGCCCGCACGGATCGTCTCGCCGCTCGCGGTCACAACGCCAACGACCCGCCTGTCCTCAATCATAAGGTCTTCGACAGCCGCGGCGCGGATGGTGAGATTGTCCTGTGCGGCCAGCGCTGCCTGCATTGCTTGGCGATAAAGTTTGCGATCCGCCTGGGCGCGCGGACCACGCACGGCGGGACCTTTGCGGCGGTTGAGCATCCGGAACTGGATACCGGCCGCGTCCGCAACCTTGCCCATCACGCCATCCAGCGCATCGATCTCGCGCACCAGATGCCCCTTGCCCACCCCGCCGATCGCGGGATTGCACGACATCTCGCCGATGGTCTCGACCTTGTGGGTCAGCAACAGCGTGCGCGCACCAAACCGCGCGGAAGCCGCCGCCGCCTCGCAGCCCGCATGCCCTCCACCGATAATGATGACGTCAAACGCGCTCATGCGCGGGTCAATACGCGGGCTCAATGCTCCGAGCAAGATAATGGCAAGTCATTTGGATAGAGGGGCTTGAAAAGAACATTACACGAACATAAGTCTTGACGAACTGGTGCATTATGCTGGCTGATTCGGCCAATCTTGGCGGGGCTCGGTCGACGCAATGGATCTGCGGTCTTTCTTCGCGACCTTCGTCGCTGGCGTCTTCGTGGCAATTGCCGCGTTCTACATTGCGACGCGAGGACCAGTCGCAAGTGCTGGCTGGACCGCGGAAGGATTGGTCACCGTTATTTTGACGGCGACCACCGTAGTTTTGGCCGCGTTGGGTATAGCCGTCGCGCTGGTAGCAATATGGGGATACGACCGTATCAAAGATGCAGCGATTAAAGGTGCAACAATAGAAGCGGTGAAGATTGCAACGGCCGAAGCAATCAAGGCGGCCAAGGAAGTCGCTGAAGTCACAGCTGCGCGTGAGGTGGCGGCTCGCTTACAAAGCGAAGGGGGCACATCTAAGGAGATAATAGCCGCGTTCACAAATAATGACGGAGGCAAAGCAGAATGAATTATTCAAAAATTCAAGACCGTCAGCCGATCCCATCCGAGATTGTTGCGCAGCATCTCACCAAAGCTCCGATCGACGTTGTAGAAATCGTATCTGCTCTCGGGTTGGAATTGTCCTATGAATCTATGGGCGACTTAGCCGGCAAGATCGAGCGAAAAGGAAATAGCTTCAAAATAACCGTCAACTGGTCTGACAATCCTCGCCGTAAGCGTTTCACCATAGCGCACGAGATTGGCCACTACGTTCTTCATCGCGACATGATCGGTGATGGAGTAACGGACGACGCCATGTACCGAAGCTCACTTGGTAGCTTCTTCGAGACGCAAGCAAACCAATATGCTGCTTTTGTGCTAATGCCGCCGAGCTTAGTAAAAGCCGCTTATAATGAAGGAATAAGATCATACGTTGATATGGCGCAACATTTCGACGTTTCGGAACAGGCTGCCCAAATCAGAATGAAGACGATCCTGCCCGATCACGCGTAGTCACTTCAGTCGAGTCGGAAAGCGATAGTAGCCTACGCTGACAAGTACGTGGCCCCCACTATTTCCCGATACAGAAATCCTTGAACACGACATCGAGAACGTCTTCGATATCGACGCGGCCGATGATGCGGCCGATGGAGCGGAGTGCGAGGCGGAGATCTTCGGCGAGCAGCTCGGGTTGATCGTCTGGCGTGGTGAGGGCGTGCTCCAGAGATCGTGTGGCATCTTCGAGAGCGTGGCGATGGCGCGCGCGCGTGAGGACCGGGGCCTCGGTCGGACGTTCGAGACGGTCGCGCACTTTCGCGGTCAGCGCGTCGATCATCGTATCCATGCCGGCGCCGGTCTTGAGCGATATCGAAATGCCATCGCGTTTCGCGGGCCAGGGCAGGTCGGATTTGTTGAAGACGATGAGATCGCCGCGCGTGCCGTCTGGCAACCCGGTGAAGGGGTCGGCGGCGCTGCCGTCGAGAAGGAGTAAAACCAGATCGGCGGTCTCGGCGCGGGCGCGGGCGCGGCGCACGCCTTCGGCCTCGATGATCTCGGCCGTGTCGCGCAGGCCGGCGGTGTCGGCGAGGATGACGGGGTAACCGCCAAGGTCCATCCGCACATCGATCACGTCGCGGGTGGTACCGGCGATCTCGGCCACGATGGCGACGTCGCGGCGGGCGAGCGCGTTCACCAGCGAGCTCTTTCCCGCGTTCGGCGGACCGATCACTGTTAAGTGCAGCCCCTCGCGCAGCACTTCGCCGCGCCGGGAATCATCCAGATGGCCACGAATATCCTGGAGAATTCCGGCAATGGCCGCCCGCGTCCGGGCAAACGTGTCAGCGGGAAGCTCCTCGTCGGAGAAATCGATGGCGGCTTCGGCCCAAGCACCCGCTTTGATCAGGTCTGCCCGCCAGCCCTCGTAGAGTTCGGCCAACGCGCCGTCATATTGGCGGAGCGCCTGACGTCGCTGAGCGTCGGTCTCGGCATCGACCAGATCGGCGATGGCCTCAGCCTGGGTGAGATCGATCTTGCCGTTCTCGACCGCGCGGCGCGTGAACTCGCCGGGCTCGGCGGGGCGAAGGCCGAGCGCTGCGAGTGCCTCCATTATCGCGCCGACAATCGCGCGGCCGCCATGGACGTGGAATTCGGCGATGTCCTCACCGGTGAAGCTTGCTGGGCCTTGGAAATAAATCGCGAGGCCGCGATCGATGAGCGTTCCCGCACCACCGAAAAAACCCGTCATTGCTGCGTTTCGCGGCGGCGGCGGCGGTTTGTCCGTCAGCGCTTCAAGCGCACGCGCAGCGTCTGGCCCCGAGACGCGCACCACGGCCACGCCGGCGCGGCCGGGCGCTGTGGAGAGCGCGAAGATGGTGTCTCGGCTCAACCCTTTTTCTTCGGCGCCGCCGCCATTTTCGCGCTGTCCCAGAGGAATTTCTGGAATTGCTCGAAGCCCTGGCCCATCGGCGCCCAGAGCTTCATCAGCGCTTCGGGGTCGCTCGCCTCGCGCATGCGCCTGCGCATCTCTTCCAGCATCTGCTCGTTCATCGCCTTCACGTCGGGCAGGCCCATCAGGGTGCGGGCCTCTTCCGGCGTCATATCCATTTCGACGTGAATCTTCATGGGCTTAACTGCTTTTGGGCTTGCGCCTTGTGAGCCTCTTGCGGGGCGGCTAAAGGAAGCCTGACCAAGACAGACACAAAACGCAACGCCGCACGGACGGTCAGCGTCCGCCGCCTTTTCAGCATGGGACACCGCATGAGCCGCAATCAGCTCGACCAGTCGAACAGCCCTTATCTCCTCCTCCACAAGGACAACCCGGTTCATTGGTATCCGTGGGGCCGCGAGGCGTTGGAAGCCGCGGAAGCGCAGAACAAACCTATCCTGCTCTCGATCGGCTACACCGCGTGCCACTGGTGTCATGTGATGAACGCCGAGAGCTTCGCGGATGCCGAAACCGCGGCGCTGATGAATGACGGCTACATCAACATCAAGGTCGATCGCGACGAGCGCCCCGATCTCGATCAGCTCTATCAGTCTGCAGCGAACGCCATGGGCAGCACCGGCGGCTGGCCGCTGACGATCTTCCTCACGCCCGCCGGCGTGCCGTTCTACGCGGCGACTTATCTGCCGAAGGAAGAGCGCTTCGGCCAGCCTTCGTTCAAAAGCATCCTGAATGACGTCGCCAAGATCTACACCGACAAGGCCGATATCGTCGGCCAGACCACGACGCAATTGACCGAGCAGCTGAACAATCTCTGGAACCGCGACATGCGCGGCCCGTTGCAGGCTGCGGTGCTCGATCAGATCGCGATTGCCGTCGGCCAGAAATTCGACATCTTCTATGGCGGAATCGTCGCGCCCCAGAAATTCCCGCAGATCCATCTCGTCGAGCTGTTGTGGCGCGCGCATCTGCGCACCGGCCTGCCGCAATTCCTGCAGGTCGCGTCGAAGACCCTCGATTCGATTCTGGTCGCGGGGCTTTACGATCACGTCGGCGGCGGCTTCTTCCGCTATACGACCGACGAGCGCTGGCTGATCCCGCATTTCGAGAAGGTCACGTCGGAGAACGCGCTGATCCTCGATTTCGTGACGCTGGTGTTCCAGCACAACCGCAATGCGCTTTGTCAGAACCGCATGGAAGAGACGGTCGACTGGCTTCTGCGCGACATGCGCGTGGAAGACGGTTTCGCCGCCAGCATCGACGCCGATTCCGAAGGTGAAGAAGGCAAGTATTACGTCTGGAGCGAGGCGGAGGTCGATGCCGCACTCGTCGGCACGTTCTCGCAGAAATTCAAGTCCGCGTTCGGCATCACGCGCGAAGGCAATTTCCAGGGCAAGAACATCCTGCGCCGCATCGGCACCGCCGCGCCCTATCCGCAATCCGAAGCCGACGAGTCGCTGCTGCAGAAGCAGTGCGGCATGCTGCTCGCCGCGCGTCAGAAACGCGTGGCGCCGATGCGCGACGACCAGGTGCTTGCCGACACCAACGGCATGGTCATCGCGGCGCTTGCCAATGCCGGCGCGGCCATGCGCCGCCCGGAATGGGTTGCCGAAGCGACGAAGGCGTTCGACTTCGTCCTCAAGGTGCTGGGCGACGGCGACAAGCTCTATCACTCCTGGCGCGCGGGCAAGCGCGGCCATGCCGGCTTTGCCGACGACTACGCGCACATGGCGCGCGGCGCGCTCGCGCTGTGGGAAGCGACCGGCGAGAAGCGCTTCCTCGCGCAGGCGCAGCGCTGGGTGCATACGCTGAACGAGAATTTCTGGGATGCGTTCGGCGGCGGCTATTTCACCAGCGCCGGCAGCGACGAGCCTCTCTTCGTCCGTGTACGGTCGATCTTCGACCAGACCCAGCCGCCGGCCAACTCGGTGATGCTCGGCGTGCTCTCGCGCCTCGGCATGGCGACGGCCGACACCGCTTACGTCGACCGCTGCAACAAGCTGATCGAAGGCTTCGCGCAGGAAGTGACGCGCGCCTATCTGTCGGCGGGCTCGTTCCTGAACGGGCTGGAATTCGCGGTCTCGAATCTGCAGATCGTCGTGTTCGGAACGGTCGACAACCAGAAAACGCTGGAACTCATCAACGCCGTGCTCGGCCGCAGCCTGCCCAACAAGCTCCTGATCGTGGTGCCCTCGGGCGACGCCCTGCCGGAAGGACATCCCGCCAAGACCCTGCAATTGGTCAACGGCAACCCGACGGCCTATATCGTGCAGCGCGGGCAGATTTCCCAGGCGATCAACAATCCGGTCGCGCTCAGCCAGATCCTTCAGCTGCCGCAACAAAAGCCGACGACAGGACAGCGCCTGCAATAAAGGAGACCCTGATGACCGCGAAGCAGATTTCGATTCCCGGACCGGACGGCGCCTTCGCGGGCTATCTCGCGTCGCCGTCCTCCGGAAAGGGGCCGGGCATCGTCGTCATCCAGGAGATTTTCGGCATCAACCAGGTGATGCGTGACATCGCCGACGATCTGGCGAGCCACGGCTATTTCGCGCTCGCGCCCGATCTGTTCTGGCGGCTTGAGCCCGGCGTGCAGCTCACCGACAAGACCGATGCCGAATGGAAACGCGCCTTCGATCTCATGGGCCGCTTCGACATCGACAAGGGCATGACCGACATCCAGGCGACGATCGACACTCTGCGAGCGCGTCCCGGCGTCACCGGCAAGATCGGCGCGGTCGGGTACTGCCTCGGCGGCCAGCTCGCCTATCTTGCCGCCACCCGCACGAACATAGACGCCTCGGTCGGCTATTACGGCGTAAGCATTCAGGACCGTCTGGGCGAAGCGGCGAACATCAGGAAGCCGCTGATGCTGCATGTCGCGGCCAAGGACCAGTTCACGCCGCCGGAAGCGCAGAAAAAGATTCAGGACGGGCTCGGCAGGAACCCGCTTGTGACGCTGCACGTCTATCCCGAGATGGACCACGCCTTCGCGCGCGTCCGCGGCGCCCATTACGACAAGGCCTGCGCGGATCTCGCCAACGGCCGCACATCGACTTTCTTCCGGCAGCATCTGGCGTGAACCGCGCGGCGTCGTATCTGACGCTGATCGCGATCGCGTGCTGCGCCTATCTCGCCGCCGACCTTGCGCATGAGACGCTGGGCCATGGCGGCGCGTGTGTTGCGAGCGGTGGAAAATCCCTGCTCGTCGACACGACGTTCCAGGATTGCTCGATCCACTCGCGCTGGATCGACGGCGCCGGACCGGTCACTGGTATCGTTGTCGCTCTTCTGGCCTGGTTCGGCGCGCGCCGAACACGGGCCGCGAATCTGCGCATGTTCCTGACGCTCCTGTTTGCGGACGCGATCTTCTGGAACGTCGCCTACATGATCAAATCCGGGATCGGTCACACCGGCGACTGGCATTTCCTGATTGAAGGACTCGAGCCCGCAAGCATCTGGCATATCGGTCTCGCCATAGCGGGTGTCGCGCTTTACATCGGCGCGATGCGGATGCTAGCGCGCATCTGGCCGGCGGGCGAGGAAATGACATCCGGCAAAGTCGCTGTGATCGCCTATCTCACGGCAGCAGCACTCTCTGCTGTCGCGGGATATTTCGATCCGCGCGGTCCGCACATCGTTCTCAGCGATGCGTTGCCGTCGTCGCTCGCGGCCATCGGCTTGCCGCTTGTCGGTCTGCGCAAGAACACGCAGGTAAGCGTGACGCCCTCGCCGGTCTGGATCGCGATGGGCGTGGCATGCGCCATCTTCTTCATCGCGATCCTCGGCCCCGGCATCCGGTTCTGATCTATTTTAAATCAGCCAGCGGACGCACGTCTTCCACCAGATGCACAAGCACGCGGCCCGGCTCCTCGATCTGCATCATGTGCGCTGAGTTCTCGAACCAGACCAGCTTCTTCACCGGCGCATGCACATGGGCGAACCAGTCGGCTGCCACTTTCTCCGACACCGTGTCGTCGTGGCGGCCGTTGAACAGGATGATCGGGCAGCGAAAATCCGTGGTCTTCGTGAAATCGACCGCCACGAAATCCTTCATCAGTCCGGTCAATGACAGATCGGAGCCCTTGTCGATCGCATCGAGGTCGGCATCCGTGTAATCCGGCGACAACTGGGTTGCGTGATAGTAGTAGCCATAGCTGTCGCGGTTCCAGCTGAGCTGGCCGTATTTCACCGACCAATCGCGCTCGACGTTGATCTTGGCGAGCGGGATCGTGCCGTTCCTTTCCGGATAGGGTGCAATGGCGGTCAGCGCCTTCACGGCCTTGGTGTCGTGCGCGGCCTCGGCAGATTTCAGCAGATCGTTATAGCCAATGCGCTCGCTCTCCACCGTGTTGATCATCTGGCCCATGCCGACATACGCGTAGAGCCATTCGGGATGTTCTGCGGCAAGGCGCAGTCCCAGAACCGACCCCCAGGAATGGCCCATCACGAAGATCTTGTTCTTGTGATAGGTCGCGCGCAGGTATTGCACCAGCTCTTGCGTGTCCTGCTCCAGGCGATCCTCCGACATGGTCGGACGGATTTTGCCCGGATCGTTCGAATTGTAGGTCTTTCCCGACCCGCGCTGATCCCACTGCACGACGGTGAAGTAGTCCTCCCAAGGATTCTGGAAGGTCCAGCTTGTCGGCATTTCCGGCGCTCCGGGCCCACCATGAAGAAACAGCAGGATCGGATTGTTCCGGTCGCGCCCACGGATCGTGATCCATTGCTTTATTCCGCCGATCTCCACCGTCATCTGCTGATCGATACCGTTGGCGGTCACGACTTTCTGAAGATCGCCGATGATCCTGCGCGCCTTGTCCTGGGTGAAAGCGGGCGGTGACTCCGCGTTGGCTGCATTTGCGCCAACCATCGCGAACATCGCCGCGCAGACAAGGAATCGATCGATACGCATGGAACTCTCCGTTCGGGAAACCGCCGTGTGTCTCCGACATAAGCATCGCAACTGCGATAGCGAAGCGCTGCGGCAGATTTTCCCGCATGACGCAGGGTTCTCAAAACGCGTGAAACATCGGCTCCAGGAATGCCATTCGCTTTCCGCATGGCGGCGGTTCGGATGCTCTCGGGCTCGAACATAGTGGCGGCGGCAATTATGCAGCGCCGGAGGGATCGCAGTGTTCCTCCGCTGTGACCAGCGGTTTAAGCCGTGTGCCGATCAAAAGGATCAGCCCCGCGCCCGCGCAAACGATCGCCGCGTGCAAGGTCCAGAACAGCGCCGGATCGAGTTTTTCATAAAGGCCGCCGATGCGTCCGCTGATCACGCTGCCCAGAAACACCGAGAGATTGTTCACGCCCATCATCGTCGCGTTCACCGATTTCGGTCCCGCGCGCGAATACAGGGCCGTGGTGATCGGCGAAAAATAGAGCCAGCCGATATTGGAGCCCATGTGGAAGGCTATGGCCCAGATCAGAGACGCCTTGCCGCTCGCATCGGGAAATGACGTCGCCAGCGCGAGCAGAAGCGTCGAGGCACCGAAGATCACACAGCCGATCGCCATCTTTCCGAACTCGCCCGGCTCGCGGCCGCGCGACGCCTGCCAGCGCCAGATCGTGAGGAAAACCGGCAGCCAGACAAAAGGCGCAATGCCGTCGAGCGATTGCAGCCACGGCACCGGCATCGTCCAGCTGCCGAAGCGCAGATCGACATGATCGCGCACCCAGATGTTGTACGTGTTCCAGACCTGCGATTGCGCGATCCAGAACGTCATCGTGCCAAGCACCAGGACGATCAGCCAGACGATGACGCGCTTGTCGAGCGCGGTCAGAGGCTCGAAGACCTGCGCCGCACCGCGTTCGCGCTCTGCCGGAAGATAGCGTCGCCCGGAAAGATAGATGACCAGGCCGATCAGCATGCCCACGCCGGCAAAGGCGAACGCGAAATGCCAGCCATAGGCCTGCCCTAGAAAGCCTGTGACGATCGGAGCGATGAAGGCGCCGATATTGATCATCGCGCCATAGGTCTGGAACGCTGCCGTGCGCCGGCGATCCTCTTTTGGATAGAGCTCGCCCAGTTGCGGCGAGAGATTGCCGCGCAGACATCCCGCGCCGCAGATCAGCAACAGAAGCGCAAGCATGAACGAGGCGTCGAAGGCGAGGCAGAAATGGCCGGCCGTCATCAGCAATGCGCCGAGTGCGATCGTACGCGTGCGTCCGAGGACACGATCGCCCAGCGCACCGCCGATCACCGGGGTGAAATAGACAAGGCCGACATAGAGTCCGAACACCTGCGAGGCGAGTGCCTGCGTCGAAAGCGGGCCGGTCATGCTTTCGATGACGGCTCTGAAAGTCGCAAAGCCGACGATGCGCTCGACATGCCCGGGCAGGAGAAGCTGCTCCACCATGTACAGCACCAGAAGCGCCTGCATCCCGTGGAAAGAGATGCGGTCCCAGAGCTCAGTCCCGCCGATGAAAAGAAGGCCTTTGGGGTGGCCGAACACCGTGGCGCGATCGGGCGGCGGATTCGCTTCGGTCGTCGCTGCCGTCATCGTCCGCCCTTGCACAACCGCTCCACCTGCACGATCTACATGAGCGTCCGCAGCCGGCGGGAGCAAGCCGGGACCGGACGCCTTGCCAAGGGGTACCCCCTCCCCGAAAATCGCGGTTCGAATAGGCCACCCAAACGGGTCGTCAGGCAAGGCGTTGAGATTATTGGGAAAGCGCGGTCATGAAAGCGATCCGGTTCGAGCAGGTTGGTGGCCCCGAAGTCCTGAAATATGTTGACGTCGACCTGCCGCCGCCGGGTCCGGGCCAGGTCCGTGTCCGTCATACCGCCATCGGCGTGAATTTCATCGACACCTATCACCGCTCGGGTCTCTACAAACTGCCACTGCCTTCAGGCCTTGGCAGCGAGGCGGCCGGCGTTGTCGACGCGCTCGGCGACGGTGTGACATCACTCAAGATCGGCGATCGCGTCGCCTATGCCGGCGCGCTCGGCGCTTATGCGGAAGCCAGCAACGTGCCCGCCGACAAGCTCGTAAAGCTGCCGCAAGGCGTAAGCGACGAGGTCGCTGCCGCTGCGATGCTCAAAGGCATGACGGTGCAGTACCTACTCACGCGCACTTATGTCGTAAATCCGGGTGAGACGATCCTGTTCCATGCGGCTGCCGGCGGCGTCGGACTGATCGCGGGCCAATGGGCGAAGCATCTGGGCGCAACCGTGATCGGCACCGTCGGCTCGGACGAGAAAGTCGCGCTTGCGAAGGCGAACGGTTATGACCACGTGCTCAACACGCGCAGTGACGACTGGGTGAAGCGCGTCCGCGAAATCACGAACGGCGAAGGCGTGCCCGTGGTCTATGACTCGATCGGCAAGGACACCTGGAGCGGCTCGCTCGATTGCCTCGCTGTCCGCGGCATGATGGTGAGCTTCGGAAACGCCAGCGGCGCTGTGCCCGCGTTCGAGCCCGGTATCCTGAGCGCGAAAGGTTCGCTCTATGTCACGCGGCCGACGCTTGCGAGTTACACCCGTGACGCTGCGGAGTTGCAGGACACCGCGAACGATCTGTTCGCCGTCCTCGAATCCGGCGCGGTGAAAATCCAGATCAACCAGAGATTCAAACTTGCCGATGCGGCGAAAGCCCACGAGGCGCTGCATTCCCGCCAGACGACGGGCGCGACGATCCTGATTCCCTAGAGGCGCTTCAGATCGGCAAGCACACCGGCGGTGTCGAAGAACTCCGTCAGGGAGATCAGCTTGCCGTCGCGAAACTGCCAGCGGTTCGCGAGCCGGAAGGTCGCGCGCTTTCCCGTCTTGTGCTCGCTTAAGACGACCTCGCTGAGCGCCCAGACGGTGTCGGCGTCGCCAACGAGTTCATGCACGTCGTATTTCAGCATCGCAAATTCGCTGGCGATGAGGGAGAGCGCTTCCTGAAGTCCGACGCGGCCTTTGAAAACGCCACCGAAGCGGAACTGCGACCGTCGTGCGTTCGAGTCCCAGACAAAATCGTCCGAGATGATCGCCATCAGGGGCTCCAGGTCGCCCTGCAGATATGCGCCCATGATCGCGCGCAGCGTGTCGTGAATCGCCGGCGCCATTGCCGCTATTCGGCGGCTTCGCGCAGATAGATCGAGCGCTTCGGCCGCGCCATGACGCGCTGAACCATGGGCACGAAAGCGTCGAGCGGCATCGTGTCGTAGTTCGGATCGAACGCGTTCTGGTCATGACGCGCGCAGAACATCGCGGTCTTCTCGAACGCCGGATGGCCGCGGAATTGATCGCGCATGTTCCGGTCGAGACCGAGATAGTGGAAGAAATAATATCCCTGGAAGATGCCGTGATGATGCAGCATCCACCAGTTCTCTTCCGACACGAACGGCTTCAGCACCGTCGCGCCGAGCTCGGCATGGTTGGATGACGCGAGAATATCACCCATGTCGTGCAGCAGCGCGCAGACGATGTATTCCTCGTCCATCCCGTCGCGATGCGCGAGCGTCGCCGATTGCAGCGAATGCTCCAGCCGGTCAACGGCAAAGCCGCCGCAATCACCTTCCAGCATCTTCAAATGCGCGATCACCCGGTTCGGAAGATCTCGGTTGAAACCGGCGGACGCCGCCGCGATCTTCGCCCAGTCTTCCTGCGTACTTTCCGCCATCGCATGAAACTGCGCGCGGTCGTTTGGATGCTCGGTCATGACGTCTCTCCGGCGGAAGATGGGAGTTTCTTCCCCGCAGAAGCGCGGGTCAACGCCCGATTCAAGTTGTCCAGCTCGGCTACCGCATCACTCAGCGGTTGCAACGCCAGTAACATCCGACTTTTGCGAACGAAGGACAGTGCGCTAACGTCGAGAAGATCGGAAGGGGCCCGGAATGAAAACCAATCCTGTCGAACGCGCATTCGAACGGTTGCTGTTTGCCAGCCGCTGGCTGATGGCGCCGTTCTACCTTGGGCTGATCCTGGCACTCATCGCACTGATCTTCGTCTTCGGCCGCGACATGGTCGAGGAAATCTCAAAGCTCGACCACCTCTCCGAAACCGACATCATCGTCTGGCTCCTCTCGCTCGTGGACCTGTCGCTCGCCGGCAACCTGCTGGTGATGGTGATCTTCGCCGGCTACGAGAATTTCGTCTCGCGCATGGATATCGGCGACCACCCGGACCGCCCCAGCTGGATGGGCAAGATCGATTTCTCCGGCATGAAGCTGAAGCTGATCGCCTCCATTGTCGCGATCTCGGCCATCCATCTGCTGCGCGCGTTCATGGAGATCGACACGGTCGACGACCGCAGCGTCCGTTGGATGGTCATCATCCATCTGACCTTCGTGTTCTCCGGCGTGTTGCTGGCGCTGATGGACTGGATCACGGAGCGTACTGAACACCCTTAGGCACCAGCTTGAGCACTGGGGCCGTCTATGGTAGACATGCTGGTATGGGTGAGATGCGCAAAATCACCGTGGAAGTACCCGTCGAAGACCTCAGCGCGGCGCAGAGCTTTACCGGAAGCGGCGTGACCGAAACGGTCCGCGAGGGCTTGAAACGGCTCGCGGTCATTCGTACGCAACAAGAGATGCGCGCCCTGCGAGGCACGTTCAAATTCAGCGTGGATCTCGACTCGTTGCGTGAGGACCGCGCATTTCCGAAAAAGCGGAAATGATCGCCGCCGACACCTCGACGATCATCGCGTTCATTCAGGGCGACTTAGGCGAAGATGTCGATAAGTTCGATGCTGCCCTGGCAGCAGGGACAGTAATGATATCGCCTGTTGCACTCACCGAATTGCTGTCGGAGCCGCGCCTGCCGCAGCGACACGAAGATTTCATCCGCAGCCTGCCGCTGCTGGAAATCCACGACGGCTATTGGATCAGGGCCGCCAAGTCGCGCGCGACGCTTTTGTCGCAAAAACTGCGCGCCCGTCTTCCCGATACGCTGATTGCACAAGCCGCTATCGATCATGACCTCGCGCTGATCCAACGCGACGGAGATTTTCGCCACTTCGCAAAGCACTGCGGTTTGAAACTGGCCTGAACGTCTTACGTGTTCATGCTGTCGAAGAAGTCCGAATTGGTTTTCGACACACGCAGCTTGTCGAGGAGGAATTCGATCGCGTCGATCGTGCCCATCGGCGCCAGGATGCGGCGCAGCACGTACATCTTCGCGAGCGTGCCCTTGTCGACTAGGAGCTCTTCCTTACGCGTACCGGACTTGAGGATGTCGATGGCCGGGAACACGCGCTTGTCGGCGACCTTGCGGTCCAGGATGATTTCCGAGTTGCCGGTACCCTTGAACTCTTCGAAGATGACTTCGTCCATACGGCTGCCGGTATCGATCAGGGCCGTGGAGATGATCGTCAGCGATCCACCTTCCTCGATGTTGCGCGCGGCGCCGAAGAAGCGCTTCGGGCGCTGCAGCGCGTTGGCGTCGACACCGCCGGTCAGCACTTTGCCCGATGACGGGACGACGGTGTTGTAGGCGCGGCCGAGGCGCGTGATATTGTCGAGCAGGATGACGACGTCGCGCTTGTGTTCGACCAGGCGCTTGGCCTTTTCGATCACCATTTCCGCGACCTGGACGTGGCGCGTCGCCGGTTCGTCGAAGGTCGAGGAGATAACCTCGCCCTTCACCGTGCGCTGCATGTCGGTCACTTCTTCCGGACGTTCGTCGATCAGAAGAACAATCAGATAGACTTCCGGATGATTGGCGGAAATCGCCTTGGCGATGTTCTGCATCATGATCGTCTTACCGACGCGCGGCGGCGCCACGATCAGGCAGCGCTGGCCCTTGCCGAGCGGCGCGACGATATCGATGACGCGGCCGGTGCGATCCTTCACCGTCGGATCGGGCAGCTCCATCGTGAAGCGCTCATCCGGGTAATACGGGGTGAGGTTATCGAAGGCGACCTTGTGCTTGATCTCTTCGGGGTCTTCGAAATTGATGGTCGAGACCTTGAGCAGCGCGAAATAGCGCTCGCCGTCCTTGGGCGAACGGATCGGGCCTTCGACGGTGTCACCCGTGCGAAGACCGAAGCGGCGGATCTGCGACGGTGAGACGTAAATGTCGTCCGGGCCGGCGAGGTAGTTGGATTCCGGCGAACGGAGAAAGCCGAAGCCGTCGGGCAGCGTCTCGACGACGCCGGTGCCCGTGATCTCCACATTGCGGTCGGCGAGCTCCTTGAGGATCGCGAACAGCATGTCCTGCTTCCGCATGGACGATGCGTTTTCGACCTCGAGCTCCTCGGCGAACGCCAGAAGATCGGTGGGGGATTTGTCTTTGAGATCCTGCAGCTTCATCGCTTGCAGGCCGTCTTGAACAGTCATGAAAATTACACCTGGTACTTGGGGAGGTTGGTCCGGTTCTGGCGCGGCGATATCTACGCCCGCGAATTGTCATCGGAGATTGGTTGGGCACCGCACCGGTTTTCCCGGGTCAGGCGACGTGCGCGACCTGCGCCTGCCGTCCGCGATGCTTTGGGGAACGCCCAATATATAGCGCGATTTCGGCCCGTTGCAAATGGGCCGGACAGCCTAAAAAGGCTGCACGATTACCAGGATGACAATGACAATCATCAAAACCGGCGGGACTTCGTTCAGGATCCGGTAGAACCGGGCCGGCTTGTCGTTCTTGTCATTGGCGAAGGCGCGCACCCGGCCGGCGAGATATCCGTGGACGCCGGACATCGCGAGGACGAGCGCGAACTTCGCCTGGAACCAGTGCTCCTCATAAACGCCCGTGAGCCACGCCAGCGTCAGGCCGAACACCCAGGTTGCGATCATCGCCGGGTTGATGATGGCGCGCAGCAATCGCCGCTCCATCAGCTTGAAACGTTCCGACTCCGCGGAGTCCGGCGCGGTCTCGGTGTGATACACGAACAGCCGCGGTAGATAGAACATGCCGCTCATCCACGCGATCACGCTGATGACGTGGAATGCCTTGATCCAGAGAATGTAGTTCGACAGGAACATCATCATGGGCGGGCCTCGCGAAAGCCGCAGCGCGAAAATTGCGCAGGACAGAGCCTACCCGATGCCGCCCGGGTCACAAGGTCAGCAAGTGTCGCAATGAAGGCCGCACGGGTGCCCACCGTCGGCGCGCGCAGATAATCGGTCACGCCGCTCTCCTGCGCCAGCTTGGCGTACTCGATATCCAGCTCGACCAGCGTCTCAGAGTGCTCAGATACAAATGCGACGGGCGCCACGACGACACCCAGACCTTCGCTGCCGACACGGCGGATCTCCGCATCGGTCGCAGGCCCGATCCACTTCAGCGGCCCGACACGGCTCTGGTAGCAGATGACATGATCGAGCCCGTCTATCCCCAATCTCTCCACAAGGGCGGCGGCCGTGCGTTCGACCTGCCATTGGTAGGGATCGCCCTTGGCAACGATGCGTTCGGGCAATCCATGCGCCGACAACAGCAGGCGATAGCGCGTGCCCGGCTTTGTCCTTGCCCAGGCTTCGCGAATGGAATCCGCCAGCGCCTCGACGAAGCCCGGCGCGTCGGGATAGCAGCACACCTGCGTGGTTGGAGCGTCCAGCCCTATCTTCTTTGCCGCGCGATCCCAATCCTTGAGTGAAGACGCTGCCGTCGTCGTGGAATATTGCGGGTAGAGCGGCAACAGAACGATCTTGTCCGGCGCCCACTGCTTCACGGCCATCGCCGCGCCATCACTGAACGGATGCCAGCAACGCATCGCGATGAACGCTTTCGCTTCCAGGCCCTGCGCCGTCAAAACCTGCTCAAGCGCGCGCGCCTGTGCCTGGGTCTCCTCCACGATGGGTGAACGGCCGCCGATCTTCGCATAGATCTCGCGCGCAACCGGCGCGCGGCGCCGTGCGATCAGGCGGCCCAGCGGTTTGCGCACAATACCGGGCAAAGAAATGATCGCGGGATCGGTAAACAGATTGCGCAGGAAGGGCTCGACAGCCTCCGGTGAATCCGGCCCCCCGAGATTGAACAGCACGACGGCGATTTTCACGCCGCACCTCGCACCTGCTTCAACAATTCTTCCACATGGGCGATCGGTGTCTCGGGCAGGATACCGTGGCCAAGATTGAAGATCAGAGGCACATCGCGCGCCGCATCCAAAATCCGGCCCACGCCTTCGCGCAACGCATTCCCGCCAGCGATCAATGCGATGGGATCGAGATTACCCTGAACCGCAACTTTGCCGCCCAGCACCTTTGCGGCCCACGGCATGGGCACTGCGGTGTCGAGCGAAACCGCATCCGCACCAACGTCATTCGCATAGCGCTCATAGCCAGCCAAAGTCGCCGCGCGTGGAAACCCGATGATCTTCGCCTTGGGATGAACTGTGCGTATCTTGGCGACGATCTTCTTCGTCGGGGCGATCACCCAGCGTTCGAACAGCGCCTCCGGCAACCCTGACGCCCAGCTGTCGAAGATTTGCACCGCATCGGCTCCGGCTTCGATCTGCCTGATCAGATGTTGCGCAACACATTCACCGAGCACGTCCAGCAAGCGCGCAAAACTTTCCGGCTCGCGATAGCCCCACAGCTTCGCCGCCTTTTGCTCATCACCGCCACGCCCGGCCGCCATATACGTTGCAAGCGTCCACGGCGCGCCTGCGAAGCCCAGCAGCGTCGTTTTGCCATCGAGCGATGCCCGAACGCGTCTCAGCGTTTCATAGGCCGGAGCAAGCTTTGTGGCCCACGCCGCAGGATCGCGATCCAGACCGTCCGCGTTCGCGATCGGTTGCAGCGATGGCCCTTCGCCTTCCGTAAACTTCACCTCACGACCCAACGCATAAGGAACCGTCAGGATATCCGAGAAGATGATCGCGGCATCGAAACCAAATCGGCGGATCGGCTGCAGTGTGATCTCCGCCGCCATCTCCGGATCGTTGCACATCGTCCAGAACGAGCCCGCCTTCGCCCGTAGCGCGCGGTATTCCGGCAGGTATCTTCCAGCCTGACGCATCAACCAGACCGGCGAAGGATTTCTCTTCTCACCGTTCAACACACCGATCAGGGACTTCTCTTCCTTCAAAACAAGATTCCTTAAGTAAGATGATGAGGAAGATGATGGTTCTGTGGGTTGTGGACGGGTTGGGGGATAGCGATTTTTCTAGGCCGGAAGCGCAGGAGACTCAAGGTGTAAGGGATTTTACGGATGGCCGAACGACTGACAGGGAGGCCGCTCTCATGGGGACCAGGCTGTGTACCGGTCGGGTGCTGTGGGATTCTTTGGGTTATGATGGGAAAACGAAGCGCGCTGTGTGCGCAAAGGGAATGGATTTGTGAGTAACACGTTCCACGTCCATCAGGTGTCGGACGCGACCGGCGAGACCTTGAATGCGATCGCCAAGGCCGCGCTCGCGCAATTCGAAGGCGTGACCGTTCAGGAGCATGCCTACACGTTGGTCAGAAGCCGACGGCAGCTCGAGCGCGCGGTGGAGCATATCCGCGAGAATCCGGGGCTTGTCTTCTTCACTCTGGCAAGTCTGGAGCTTCGCGATGAGCTTGTTGCCCAGTGCGCGCGGTTGTCGGTGCCCTGCCTCGATGTCCTGGAGACACCGGTCTCGATGATGCGCCAGTTCCTTGGCACCGCGGAAACCCACAGGCCTGGCGGACAGCATGAGGTCGACCAGCGATACCTGCTGCGCATCGAGGCGCTGAACTACACGATCCAGCATGACGACGGTCAGTCGCTCGATACGCTGAACGAAGCGGAAGTGATCCTTGTCGGTGCCAGCCGAACATCGAAGACACCGACCTGTGTGTATCTCGCCATTCGTGGCCTCCGCGCGGCGAATGTCCCGCTGGTACCGGGCATCCCGCTGCCGCCGCAGCTGCTGGCCGCCAAGGCGCCGCTGATCGTTGGCTTGTGGGCATCGCCGGAACGTTTGATCCAGGTCCGCCGCAACCGCCTGTCGACAATGGGCGAAAAACGCGACACCGATTATGTCGAGGTCGAGAGCGTGCGATCGGAGATCACCGCGACGCGCAAATTGTTCGAGCAGCACGATTGGCCGGCACTCGACGTTTCGCGCCGCTCGATCGAGGAAACCGCGGCCGCGATCATCAACCTGATCGCCGAGCGCATGGTCGCGAACGCATGAATTTCATTCTCGCGTCGGGAAGTAGCAGCCGGGCGCAGATCCTCCGGGATGCTGGGGTGCGATTCACCGTGCACCCGGCGCATATCGATGAAGACGCCGTCAAAGATGAGATGCGCGGAAAGACCGGCCATGTCGTCGCGGAGAGGCTTGCCGATCTGAAGGCGCTGCAGATATCCACACAATATCCACAAGACCTGGTGCTCGGCGCCGATCAGGTTCTGGCGCTGGATCGCGAGTTGTTCAGCAAGGCCGAGACGCTTGAAGGCGCCGCAACGCAACTGCGCCGGCTGCGCGGAAAGAGTCATACCCTGACAGGCGCATTAACACTTGCACGAGGCGGAAATCCCGTCTGGCGGCACACAGGTTCGGCAATGCTGTGGATGCGTGATTTCAGCGAAGAATTTCTCCGGGCTTATCTGGCACAGGAAGGCGAAGCCCTGCTCGGCAGTGTCGGCTGCTATCGGTTCGAAGGTCTCGGCGCCCAGCTTTTCGAGCGGGTGGAAGGCGATTATTTCTCCATCCTCGGATTGTCGCTGCTGCCGCTTCTCGGCGCGCTGCGCGATCACGGTGCGTTGGAGATATGAGCGGACAGACCAGACTTGCGGGCGTGATCGGGTGGCCGGTGTCGCACAGCCTGTCGCCGCGCCTGCACGGCCACTGGCTGAAGGAATACCGCATCGACGGTTCCTACATAGCCTTGCCCGTGGAGCGAACGGATTTCTCGACCGCGATTCGATCTTTGCAGCGCGAAGGATACCGTGGTGTCAGCGTGACCGTGCCGCACAAGGAAGCAGCCTTCGCCATCGCCCATCGCGTGGATGACGCGGCGAAAGCGGCGGGTGCTGTCAACCAGCTGATCTTCCACGAAGACAGCGATATCGAAGGTCTGAACACCGATGCTCCCGGCCTCGCGGGAAGCCTTCGCGAAGCGGGCCTGTCGCTGATCGGAAGGCCGGCAATTCTGCTCGGCGCCGGAGGCGCGGCGCGTGCCGCGGTGCTCGCGCTGGCGAATTTGGGAGCGAGCGAAATCCGCATCCTCAACCGCGACAAACATCGCGCGGATGTTCTGGTATCCAACCTTTCGTCATCCTGCGATGTCGATCTGGTGCCGATTCCGCTGGACGGTTGGCGCAAGGTTGCCGGTGATACTGCGCTCGTCATCAACGCGACCAGTGCAGGGATGAAAGGCACACCGTCACTCGACGTCGCACTTGAATCCCTGCCGAAGTTCGCGGCGGTGTGCGACATCGTCTACAACCCGCTCGAAACCGGATTGCTGAAACGTGCGCGCGCATTGCACCTCAAGACCGTCGATGGCCTCGGCATGCTGATGCATCAGGCTGTACCGGCGTTCAAAGCGTTCTTTGGCGTCGAGCCGAAGGTCACATCGGCCCTCCGCCGCGAGTTGGAAAGCGCGCTGCATGGCTGAGCGTCCGCTTCTCATCGGCCTCACCGGCTCGATCGGCATGGGCAAGAGCGAAACCGCGAAGATGTTCGCGAAGCTCGGCATCCCGGTCTACGATTCCGATGCGGCGGTGCATCGGCTCTACGAACCGGGGGGCGCGGCGGTGGAGCAGATCGCGGAGATGTTCCCCGGAGCCGTGCGCGATGGCCGTGTGGACCGCGCCGCGCTGTCCAAGCAACTTGCCGGCAACGAGGCCGCATTCCGGAAACTCGAATCGGTCGTCCACCCACTGGTGGGCGAGGAAAACCGCAAATTCATGCTGCAGGCGATCGCCGACGGCGCGGAGATGGTGGTGCAGGATATCCCATTGCTCTTCGAGACCGGCGGGCATACGCGCATGGACGCGGTTGTGGTTGTGTCCGCGCCTTCCCATATCCAGCGCGAGCGCGTGCTGGAACGACCGGGCATGACGCCGGAAAAACTCGACCAGATTCTCTCCCGCCAGATGCCCGACGAAGAAAAGCGTGCAAAAGCCCATTTCGTGGTTGAGACGGACAAGGGTCTGGATCACGCTTTCGAACAGGTGAAGCAGATCGTGAAGACGTTGCGCGAACAGATCGCGGCAAAGAAAGACTCGAAAAAATAGATGCGCGAGATTGTTCTGGACACCGAAACCACCGGCTTCGATCCGGCCACCGGCGACCGAATCG
>Ga0335075_10000772_pt1 | contig 54334 bp, 44 predicted proteins | sample Lox_Sample_24_FD_206723 | JGI IMG/M metagenome (GOLD analysis project Ga0335075, IMG submission 206723) | Soil microbial communities from Loxahatchee National Wildlife Refuge, Florida, United States - Lox_Sample_2.4 | ecosystem: Environmental > Terrestrial > Soil > Wetlands | place: USA... | reverse complement strand
TGCCACTGGGTGGGCCGCGCGGCGAGGTGTCCAGTTGTGCTGGATCCTTTTCCGCGCGGCCTCCCGCCGAACCGGACTGGCCCGTTTCCGAGCATCCGGCTCTCCAGTGATCTACGCCGTGTCGGCGTTGGCGTGCCCGTGGATGACCTCGTGGCAGGGCCGGCAGACGATAAGTGTCTTGCGCCGTTTCCTGGCCATGAGGGACGCCCATTCGGGCTGGCCGGGCCCGGGTTCTCCGAGGCTGGCGAGCGCGCGGATTTGGTGGACTACCACCTTGTCCGGTTGCCCGCACAGCTCACACCGCCGTGTGAGGAGCCGGGCGACCAGCTCCTTGCGTGGGTGCGGAGCCTGGGTGGGGACGCGGTCGGTAAGGACCGCGACCTTGTTCCGTGCGAGGGGTATCCCTCCGAACCGTGCGACCAGCGGCTGCTTGCCGATGCGTTCGATGCTGGCCTGGAAGCACACCCGTTTCCCGTGCGGTGTGTCGATGGTGGCCCGGTGTCGGGCTGCCATCTTCGACACGGTGGACTTGTGCTTGGCGGCCAGCGTTTTCAGCATCGACGTCTCGGCGACCCAACGCAGACGCGAGAGTCGCCCAACATCGACGGCGAGCAGGTAGTACTGGACGATGCCCCGGTATTCGGCTCCGAAGGTCTTGACGATGTCGTAGTCGTCGAGATTCTGTCGGGCCGTGTGGCGTTCGGGTTTGCCGCGCCGCATGTAGGGGACACATTTCGCCTTGATCACATCGAGTGGCACGCGCAGCGCGATCAACCCGTTGACCGACCGGCGGCCGTGGCTGATTCTGCTGTCGGCTTGCTGCACGATGATCTCGTAGCCGAGGAACCGCGCCGCCCGGGTGCGGGCATGCGTGATCAGCGTCTTGGTGCCCGACAGTTCCAGCCCGAGTTCATCGCGCAGGAAGGTCGTCAACTGATCCTTGATTCGTTCGGCTTCGGCTTTCGGACCGGTGAATCCGAGGAGCTGATCGTCGGCGTAGCGCGAATAACGTAGCCGTCGATAGCCGGGGTCACGCAGATCCTTGCTCGGCAGACTCCGTGCTCGTTGACGCAGCGCTCGGGCTGTGGCCCGGTCGCCCCGTCGGTGGGCTTGCAAGGCGTCACCCTTGATCTTCGAGTAGGCAGGGCTTGCCCTCCTACCCGTTCCTCGGGTGTATTGCGGGATGAGAACCGTCTCGACGTACTCGTCCACCTTGTGCAAATAGATATTCGAGAGGATCGGTGAAACACATCCGCCCTGCGGGACCCCGCTGAGCGTGGCGTTCCAGGTCCAATCCTCCAGGTATCCGGCTGTCAGCATGTTACGCATCAGCCGCAGGAACCGTTCATCGTGGATTTTCTCCGACAGGACCTCGATCATGATTTCATGATCGAAGGAACCGAAACAGTCGGCGATGTCGGCCTCGATGAACCAGGTTGTGCCGGTCCAGGTGTTGGCCACCTCACGTAACGCGGTGTGGCAGCCACGGCCGGGCCGGAACCCGTGCGAGCGGTCGGAGAAGCGGGGTTCGTAGTAGGCCTCCAACAGCAGGCGCACCACCTCCCCGACAAGTTTGTCCGACCAGGTCGGCAATCCCAGCGGACGCGTCGTGTTCCCCTTGGGTTTCGGGATGTGGATGCGTCGCACCGGATGGAATCGGTAGCGCTCGTGGCGCATCGCGTCGATGATGACGCCGATCTTCTCCAGGGACATGCCGTCCGCGGTTTCCTGCGTGACTCCGGGTGTCATCGCGCCGTTGTTGGCGTAGATGCGCCCGTAGGCCAGCAGATACAGCTGCGGGTTGAACAGTTGTCGATACAGTTCCTCGCACGGCAGGCCATGCCTGCCGCGTTCACGGAGGACACCGAGCACCGTTTCGGCGCTTTGCATTTCGCATACCTCTCGATCTCGTTAGTGTCCGAATCACCTGTGCCCCTTCGCCCATGTGGACGGCTTTCCCGTCCTCCCCGGCCGGTCGTGACTCCGGCGACTACTACGGGCACTCTGTCACCGTGGGGCCCGTGCCCGACAGGTGATCCCACGTTCGTCTCTGCCATACGTTGTCAGCGTGACGTAGGCGTTCCATTCATCTCCTTGAATGTCCTCACTGGACATCGCTCCCTTCCCCGGAGGATTGCCGCAGATACATGAGGACTCTGCCGCAGGGGATGGCACCGGCTTCGGGCGTCTTTCCGGTGGGCGACCTTTTGCACCTTCTGGAGATTGGACTTCAGGCAATCCAGCTTTCGCCATATCACGCGGGTCTCCCGGCGCCTCGCCCCATACGCCTGGGCACGAGCGTCGGTTTCCTAGCATGCTGTTGTCCCCGCACACCTTTCGGCTACAGGTCAGCCATCAGACCCAGAGATCCACCTCCAATCCCTCCCTGCTCGGCAGGGGATACAGCAGAGCGCCTCGTGGCGCAGTCATGTAAATATGCCCGCGAAATCTGGTCCATGCCTCACGTAGGAATGCCCGCGAAATCGGGGGTCAGCTGGCGGTCTGGTTCTTGACGCGGATGCCGGATCTGACGTCGGGCAGGGCGGCGGGGATGGTGGCGAGGTAGAGCTGCTCGGTCTTGTCCTTGGCGAGTCGGAGCAGGGCGGCCTGCAGATCGGCGATCTGGCGTGCGATCGCGGCCGGGTTCAGGCTGTCGCGATAGGCAAGCAGCTCAGATTCCTGGGCCGCCGAGAGGACCCCGGCGGCCAGCAAGCGGTCCAGCGGGGTCATGGGCTTGTCGTAGAGGCGGCGGCGCTGACCGTCGCGGCTGCAGCCATAACCGATGGGTTTGACGGTGGGGGTCAGGTAGTTGAGCCGGTCGTTGACCAGTGCCCAGAGCCGGTTGAGCACCGCACGTTCGGCGTCGGTGTCGTAGCGGTAGTAGAACCCGTAGCGGCGCACGAGATGGTTGTTCTTGGACTCGATGGTGGCCTGATCGTTCTTCTTGTACGGCCGCGACCGGGTGAAGAAGATCTCCATCTCTGCAGCCCACTTGATGACAGCCTTGTTCAGGAACTCGGTCCCGTTGTCGAAATCCAATCCCGTTACCTCATAAGGTATCTCGTGCACACCCGCCTTCAGCGCACCCAGGATGTGGGTGTTGGCGTTGTTGCGCACGGTGCGGGTGAAGACCCAGCCGGTATGGACATCGGTGAGGTTGAGGGTGCGGGCGAACTCGCCCTTGAGCGTTGGGCCGCAATGGGCGACCGTATCGCCCTCGAAGAAGCCGGGTTCGTCTTCGACCTCATCGCCTGCTTTGCGGACCTTGATCGAATTCCGCAGCAGTAGTGAGGGTTTGGTCGTCGATACACCACTGATCTGGTCCTTGGCCTTCGCCGGCGCCAAATACCGGTCAATGCTCGCCGCGCTCATCGCCAGCAGCTCGGCACGCACGGCCGGGCTGTAGCGGTCACGGCCAAAAGCCAACTCGCCGTGCCGTTCTAGCCCGTCGAGCTGCAGTGCCATCGAAGCCCCCAGATATTTCCCGCACTGCCCACCCGAGGCGGCCCACACCCGCTGCAGCACCTTGAGCGCGTCATAGGAGTACTTCGGCGCCCGCGGCCTACGGGTCCGCCTGGCCACACTGCGACCCGATCCCGGTGACCGCTTCGCCGCTGCGGTAAGCCTGCGCCGGGCATTGTCACGCGACCACCCCGTCACCTCCACCACCTGATCCAGAATCAGACCCCTGGCCTTCTTCGACGCCCTCGCATACGCCCTGGCGAACCTGGTGGTGATCTCCGCGCGAGACGTCATCGACAACCCACTTTCCATGCCTCACGACGGTCACCGTTTCGCGGGCATTCTTAAGTGAGGCACCGAAGGTGTTTCGCGGGCAGTTTCCGTGAGTCAAGCCGCGTGGCTGTGCCGACGGCGGCAAGTCGGTAAACTCGATGCTGCATCGTTCTTGCGCGGGAGAGTTTCGTGGTTGCCAGCCACGGACGCCGAAGGAGCAACACCTCTCCGTCAACCTCTCAGGCACCCGGACCGCGCCAGACCCCGATGCCTCTGGAAAGCGGTGGCCCGTGCGTTCGGGTCGCCCGCCCATGGGGAAAGACATGCGGATGTCGAATCTCTCAGGCGCCCGGATCGGGTAGACGACAGAGGGGGAGGGACCTGTGTTCCTCTGCCGATGTCAGGAGTTTCGCCAATGTCCGACTACACCAACCCGCTTTTCGCCGACCGGCACATCGGGCCGGACAGCGACGCTGTAGCGGCCATGCTCGAGGTCATCGGCGTCGACTCCCTGGAAGAGTTGGCTCGTCGCGCGGTGCCCGCCGGGATCCTCGACGAGATCACCGGCACCGGCGCTGCACCCGGCCTGGATCAGCTGCCCCCACCCGCCACTGAGGCCGAGGCGCTGGCCGAGTTGCGTTCGCTGGCCGACGCCAACACCCACGCCGTGTCGATGATCGGGCAGGGCTACTACGACACGCTCACGCCGCCGGTGCTGCTACGCAACATCATGGAGAACCCGGCCTGGTACACCGCCTACACGCCCTACCAGCCAGAGATCAGCCAGGGTCGGCTGGAAGCTCTGCTGAATTTTCAGACCATGGTGGCCGACCTGACCGGGCTTGAAGTGGCCAACGCATCGATGCTCGATGAGGGCACTGCGGCGGCTGAGGCGATGACCCTGATGCACCGCGCGGTCAAAGGGAACGCCCACCGGCTGGCCGTCGACGTCGACGTGTTCGCGCAGACCGCGGCGGTACTGGCCACCCGCGCCGAGCCGCTGGGCATCGAGATCGTCACCGCCGACCTGCGAGACGGTCTGCCGGACGGCGAATTCTTCGGTGTCATCGCGCAGCTGCCCGGCGCCAGCGGCCGGATCACCGACTGGTCTGCGCTGGTCTCGGAGGCACACGATCGCGGCGCACTGGTGGCCGTCGGCGCAGATCTTTTGGCGCTGACGTTGCTGACGCCGCCTGGGGACATCGGCGCCGACGTGGCGTTCGGCAACACCCAAAGATTCGGTGTGCCAATGGGATTCGGTGGTCCACATGCCGGATATCTGGTGGTGCACACCAAGCATGCCCGCCAGTTGCCCGGCCGGCTGGTCGGTGTTTCCGTCGACGCCGACGGGTCGCCCGCCTACCGGTTGGCGCTGCAGACCCGCGAACAGCACATCCGGCGGGACAAGGCGACCAGCAACATCTGCACCGCCCAGGTGCTGTTGGCGGTGATGGCGGCGATGTACGCCAGCTACCACGGCGCCGACGGGCTGGCCGGTATTGCCCGCCGCGTGCACGCCCACGCCGAGACGATCGCCGCCGCACTCGGTGACGCGGTGGTGCACGAGGCGTACTTCGACACCGTGCTGGCCCGGGTGCCCGGACGCGCCGACGAGGTTGTCGCCGCCGCGAAGGCCCATGGCATCAACGTGTGGCGCGTCGACGCCGACCACGTCTCGGTGGCCTGCGACGAAGCGACCACCGACGCGCACGTTGCCGGGGTTCTGGAGGCCTTTGGTGTGTCGGCCGCCGAACACAGCGCCGCCGACATCGCGACCCGCACGTCGAAGTTCCTGACCCATCCGGCGTTCACGAAGTACCGCACCGAGACATCGACGATGCGCTACCTGCGTTCGCTGGCCGACAAAGATCTTGCCTTGGACCGCAGCATGATTCCGCTCGGCTCGTGCACGATGAAGCTCAATGCCGCGGCCGAGATGGAATCGATCACCTGGCCGGAGTTCGCCCACCAGCACCCCTTCGGCCCGGCATCCGACACCCCGGGTCTGCGACGTCTGATCGCCGAGCTGGAGACCTGGCTGGTGCAGATGACCGGCTACGACGCGGTCTCGCTGCAACCCAACGCGGGATCGCAGGGTGAGTACGCGGGCCTGCTGGCGATTCACGCCTACCACGCCAGCCGCGGCGAACCGCAGCGCGACGTCTGCCTGATCCCGTCCAGCGCGCACGGCACCAACGCTGCGTCGGCCGCGTTGGCCGGCATGCGGGTGGTCGTGGTGGCCTGCCGCGACAACGGCGACGTCGACCTCGACGATCTACGCGCCAAGATCAGCGAACATGCCGACCGATTGTCGACGCTGATGATCACTTATCCGTCCACCCACGGTGTCTACGAGCACGACATCGCCGAGATCTGTGCTGCGGTGCACGACGCCGGCGGGCAGGTGTACGTCGACGGCGCCAACCTCAACGCGCTGGTCGGGCTGGCCCGGCCCGGGAAGTTCGGCGGCGACGTCAGCCACCTGAACCTGCACAAGACGTTCTGCATCCCGCACGGCGGCGGTGGCCCCGGCGTCGGGCCTGTGGTGGCGCGCTCGCATCTGGCGCCATTCCTGCCCGGCCACCCGCTCGCCCCCGAACTGCCGCAGGGCCGGCCGGTGTCGTCGGCCCCCTACGGGTCGGCGTCGATCCTGCCGATCACCTGGGCCTACATCAGGATGATGGGCGCTGACGGCCTACGGGCGGCGTCGTTGACGGCGATCGCGTCGGCCAACTACATCGCCCGCCGGCTCGACGAGCATTTCCCAGTGCTTTACACCGGCGAGAACGGCATGGTCGCTCACGAGTGCATCCTGGATCTGCGGCCGATCACCAAGTCGACCGGCGTGACCGTCGACGATGTCGCAAAACGCCTGGCGGACTACGGCTTTCACGCGCCGACCATGAGCTTCCCGGTGGCCGGCACGCTGATGGTGGAGCCCACCGAGAGCGAGAACCTGGCCGAGATCGACGCGTTCTGCGAGGCCATGATCGCTATCCGCGCCGAGATCGACCGAGTTGGCGCAGGGGAGTGGCCGGTCGAGGACAACCCGCTGCGCGGCGCGCCGCACACCGCCGAATGCCTGGTGGTCGACAAGTGGGAGCACCCGTACACCCGCGAGGTCGCCGCCTACCCGCTCGGGAAAGCGTTCCGGCCCAAGGTGTGGCCGCCGGTGCGCCGCATCGACGGCGCCTACGGCGACCGCAACCTGGTCTGCTCGTGCCCGCCGGTGGAGGCCTATGTGTGACCCGGCCTGACCTACAGCGCCGCCAGAATCTGCTGCGGCACGGTGTCCACCAGCTCGGTGATCAGACCACCCAGCGGGCTCACGGTGACGTCGGCCAGATTGCCGAGGCCGAGATCGCCGAGCAGGCCGTCCAGGTTCAGCCCGGAAAGGTCGCCCAAGTCGCTCAGGTTCAACGGCAGGTTAGAAAGCCCGAGGTCGCCCAGCAGGTCGCCCACGGTCACGGTATTCAGCAGGCTGGTGACGCTCAGGTTGTCAACATCCAGGTCACCCAACAAGCTGGCCAGGGTCAAGTCGCCCGTCGACGGGACAGAAACATCCAGAGCAGCGAACAGATCGGTCACTAGCGTGCTCAGATACAAGGTGCCGCCATCGCCATCACCCAGATTGAGGCCGGATATCAAATCGCTCAGGTCGACATCGTTCAAGGCCGCGAGAAGGGTCGGATCTGCGGCGAGCACAGGGCCGAGTGCGGTTCCGATAACGCCGGGGGCGGTTTCCAGGAAAGTGCCTAACCCCACTGGGGTCGGACCGCCCAGACCCAGTTCGGTCAGTAACGTGCTCAGGCTGACGCCGCCCACGTCGGGGTTCAGACCCAAGTCGGTCAACAGAGTCGTCAGGCTGAAGCTGCCCAGGTCGAGGCCGTCCGTGCTGGTGAGGCCGCCCAGGCCCAGCAGGTTCAACAAACCGCCCAGTGTCGTCACGGGGGTGCTGGCGTCAGCCAGCAACGTGCCAAGGCCCGCGTCGCTCAACGGGCTACCGTTCAGCTGCAGGTCGTCGAACAACTGGCCGAGGTCCAGGTTGCCCAGCCCGAGCTGACTCAACAGGTTGCTCAGGTCCAGGCTGCTCAAGTTCAGGTTGCCCAGCCCCAGGGCGTTCACCAGGTCGGTCAGGTTGATGTCCACGCTCGCCGTCTGTTCGGGTGCGAGGACGCCGTTGTAGAGCGGGATGTCGATGATGCCGCCCAGCAAGCTGACGTTGTCCGCGCCGTTGAGGTAGGCGTTCAGGACGGAGGCGGTGCCTTCGTAAAGGATGGAGAACGCGTTCGACGGGTCGCTCTGCAACTGTGCGACGACGCCGTTGATCGCCTCGATCGTGGCACCGGTTGCCCCGAGTTGTCCGAGCATGTATTCCAGCGCCGGCGTCAACTCCACCGAGACCTGCAGAAGCGGATCGGTGCCCGTGGTTGTGGTCACGGTGGGGTCGAGGTTCGTGATCGCATCGAGCACGCCGAGCGGGTTCGTGAAGAGCGCGCTGAAGACTTGGGTGATGTCCGACGCGTCGGCGTTGCTGGCGATGTTGTCCAGGTTGGTAATCGTGTTGGTGAAGAGGTCCGACCACGCGTCGACCAGTCGGACCGGCCGCACCTGCACATCAGGCGATGGCGCTACTAGCGGGGTGACTGCGATCATGCTGACGCCGACGAGGGCTATACCAGCGGTGACGTAGGGGCGAAGTGCTTGTTGCATGACAGCATCTCCTCTATTTGTCCGTCGTCGTGTGATGCATCTCACAGGTCGACGGGGACATTACCTGAGATTCAGCTTAGAAACAACGAAAAATTGCCCATGAGACTAATAAACATAAAGTCGTCCGTAAATCCGGATTAGCAGTCCGGCATATCGGATTAGCCCGACATTGCCGACTGCATCGGTGCAGGCCTACGCCCGATCGAGACTGCGCGAATGCCGTCACGGTGGCCGCAGGCATTCACCGGAGGCAGCGTTGCGACTGCTGAACGAGTAGTCGCTCGGTCAGCTTAAGAAGTTGGTGACCGCGGTAGACAGCTCCGGCGATGCCGACGTCGCCAGGTTTTGGTAGCTGCCGCCGGACAGCTTCGCGACAGCTTCCCAGGTCGTCCGGTCGGAATCGGCGCCGAAGTCGATCACGTTGACCGCCACCGGCTTGGCCGGGTCGACGCTGTCCTTGATGAAATCCTGCAACCCCTGGCCGCCGAGGCTCTGGTCGGTGTGTGGTCCAGCGGTGATCACCAGCACCGAATTGTTCTGCCCGGCATGGTAACTCGCAAGCGCATCCTTATAGATTATCCGCAGCGTGGTGAACGACACCGCGCCACCGGACGACGCGTGCTGCCTGTCCAGCGCCGCCGTCAGCGCGTCCGACCGAGGTTTACCGTCAACATCGTCGGACAGCGGGCCTGCCTTCACCTCCGACCGGCCTTCTTTGCCGTCGAACGTCCAGAGCCCGATCACCGAGGTCGGCGGCAGCGCCTTGATCCGATTGTCAAGCGCCCCAACCACATTGCCTAGCCTCGTCTTGCCGCCTTCGTCGGTGGTCATCGACTGCTCGAGCATGATGATCGCCGCAGGACCATTCGACGGCGTGGTCACGGTATTGGCCAGCGTGGCGCGCATCGCGTCGTCACCCACCGACAGAGTTGACGGCAGCGCCGGGAAATTGGTCACGTCGCTGCTGGGCGGCTTGACCCCGTCGACCCGGAAGCCGGCTTTCGCCAACTCGGCCAGTTGACCAGGTTTGTGCATGAACTGGGCAAATCCGTTGGCCGCCGTCACCTGGTCCTGTGACAGCCACGACCCTTTGAGCGCCACGGTGGGGTAGTCGGCAACCGCGGCCGGCCCCGGCGGCAGCCACGAACTCAGCGTGCTGGCGGCGTCTGGCAACGATTCGCCGCGTTGAAACAGTTGCTGTTCGGTCGTGACCACCGCGTGCACCGGCGCGGTCGCCGGATCTCCAGGCCGTAGCAACCCGTTCATCGCCTCGGCCAACGAGTTGTCGGCCAGCTTGGGCTGACCGGAGATCAGCGTGCGCACCGCACCGCTACCGTCGGTCGGCGGTGCGCCTGCCGGCGCGGAACCTGCCGCCACCGCCTCACCGGCCAAATACGCGGCGTCGCTGTTGCCGCCGAGGGGCAACGCCAATCGCAGCGATCCCCAGGACGGCAGCTTCAGTCCGGCCAATCCGTCGGGCTTGCTCTGCAGCGCAGGCAGCGATGCCCACTTCTGGCCGCCGAGGTTACGTTGCAGTTCGGGTCGCACCGCCAGGACCACCGGCGAGGTGACCAGCGACCGACTTTCGCTGATGGTGTCCTTGCCCGCCGCGGCCGTCAGCCGCGCCGCCGACACCGAGCTGCCCGGGATCCACAGCGCGGGCCGCTGACCTAGGTCTGCGGACCAGTTCCCGATGAAGCCGTCCACGACGGCATCGGAACCCGCGGATTTGACGCTGACGGCGACGCAGTGGTCGCCGACCGGGGCCGCGGACCCGTTGTACTGCTCGGCGAACTGCTGCACCCGATCGGCGATCGACGGATCGGCGATTACGGCGACCGTTTCCTTGCTGCCGGAGCAGGCGGCGGCGTTGTGCGAACGGTTGGACAGTGCATCGCCGAAGAATCGCCACAGGATCACCCCGGCCACCACGACGACGACCGTGACCAGCGCCGCGATCACCCCGATGCTCACACCGCGTCGCCCGCCCTCATTGCGGTGACCGCCCCGCCAGTCGCCGAGGCCGCGGTGACCGCCCGTCGGCGGCGATGGCGGCGGAGCGGGCGGCTCCGGCTCGCGGCGCGCGAAGTCGGGGAAGTCATCCTGCGTGTCAAGGTCGGCGGGGTGCGGCTGCTCCTCGAGGTGCTCGTCGTGATGGGACGGATCGGTGTAGTCGAAATACCCTGAATCGCTTGGGAACTCGCCCGGATATTCGTCGGCTGGGTGATCTCGCTCGTGCGGACCGGCGAAATCGCCAGTACCCGGGGGTTCAGTGGGCGGCAAATCGTCGGGCTCCCGGGAGCCGCCGAGGTCGCCGAAGTCGTGCGGTTCGGAATAGTCGTCCGACGGTTCGTCGGTGGGCTCGTCTGGATCCGGAGCTCTGTGCCTACCCATGCCTATGCTCTCCCGCGGGCCAGAAGTACGCCCCCGCAAGCGGAACGTGCCCCCAGCAGCTTCTAGTCATTGGGATGGTAAATGCGCGCCGAGCCGAAATCAGTCATTGGCGCGGGCTTTGAATTCGCGACGGCGCCGATGCAGGATCGGCTCGGTGTAGCCGTTGGGTTGTTTGGCGCCCTCCAGAATCAAGTCCTGAGCGGCCAGGAAGGCGATGCTGTCGTCGAAGTTGGGCGCCATCGGCAGGTAGCCCGGGTCGCCGGCGTTCTGCTGATCCACCAACGGAGCCATCCGCTCCAGGCTGGCCCGCACGTCCTCCTCGGTGATCACGCCGTGACGCAGCCAGTTTGCCAGCAGCTGACTCGAAATCCGCAGTGTGGCACGGTCTTCCATCAAGGCGACGTTGTGGATGTCGGGCACTTTCGAGCAGCCGACACCCGCGTCGATCCAGCGGACGACGTAGCCCAGAATGGATTGGCAGTTGTTGTCGACTTCTTCCTTGATCTCCTCGGGCGCCCACGCCAGTTCCTTGGCCAGCGGAATCGTGAGTAGCTCGTCGATGGTGGTACGGGTCTTGCCCGCGAGTTCCTTCTGCACCGCGAACACGTCGACATAGTGGTAGTGCAACGCGTGCAGGGTGGCCGCCGTCGGCGAAGGCACCCACGCCGTGGTGGCTCCCGCCTTCGGTTGGCCGATCTTTTGCTCCACCATGTCGGCCATGAGCTCCGTCATCGCCCACATGCCCTTGCCGATCTGCGCCTTGCCAGCGAAGCCGGCGGCAAGGCCGGTGTCGACGTTGGCGTCTTCGTAGGCCTTGATCCATGTGGTGTTCTTCATCGCGCCCTTGCGGATCATCGGGCCGGCCTCCATCGAGGTGTGGATTTCGTCGCCGGTGCGGTCCAGGAAACCGGTGTTGATGAACACCACCCGGTCGGCCGCGGCTTTGATGCACGCCTTGAGGTTGACGGTGGTGCGGCGCTCTTCGTCCATGATGCCGACCTTCAAGGTGCCTTGCGGCAATCCCAGAACGTCTTCGACACGGCTGAAAAGCTCGCAGGTGAATGCGACCTCTTCGGGTCCGTGCATCTTGGGCTTGACGATGTAGATGGAACCGGTACGGCTGTTCGACAAGGGGCCGTTGGCCTCGCCGGTCTTGAGCCCGTGAATGGCGGTCACGCCGGTGAACAGCGCGTCCAGGATGCCCTCGGGCACCTCATTGCCCGCCTTGTCGACCACCGCGTCGTTGGTCATCAGATGGCCGACGTTGCGGACGAACAGCAGGCTGCGGCCCGGCAACGTCAGTTCGCCGCCCTCCGGGGTGGTGTACGTGCGGTCCTGGTTGAGGACGCGGGTGAACGTCTCGCCGCCCTTGTTGACCTCTTCAGCGAGGTCACCCTTGTTCAGGCCGAGCCAGTTGCGGTAGCCGAGCACCTTGTCGTCGGCGTCGACGGCCGCCACCGAGTCCTCGAAGTCGATGATCGTGGTGACCGCCGACTCCAGGATCACGTCCTTGATACCGGCGGCGTCGGTCTTACCGATCGGCGATTCCGGGTCGATCAGGATTTCGATGTGCAACCCATGGTTGACCAGCAACACCGACCAGGCGGGGTGGCCGAGTTCTCCGGTGTAGCCGGCGAACTGGCCGGGATTGGCCAGTCCCCGGGACAACTCGTCGCCCTGCAGGCTAACCAGCAGGCGGCCGTCTTCGAGGCTGAGTCCCGTCGCGTCGGCCCACGAGCCCGCCGACAGTGGCACCGCGTCGTCGAGGAACTTACGGGCGTAGGCAATCACTTTGTCGCCGCGGACTGGGTTGTAGCTCGTGCCCTGCTCGGCGCCATCGGTTTCCGGAATCACATCGGTGCCGTACAGCGCGTCGTACAGGGAGCCCCACCGGGCGTTGGCCGCGTTCAGCGCGAATCGGGCGTTGGTCACCGGCACCACCAGCTGCGGGCCGGCCGTCGTGGTGATCTCGGGGTCGACGCCCGCGGTGGTGATAGTGAAATCGTCGGGTTCAGGTAGGAGGTAGCCGATATCGGTGAGGAACTGACGGTAGGTTTCCGGGTTTATCGGCTCGATGACGTGGTGCCGGTGCCATTTGTCGATCTGAGCCTGCAACTGGTCGCGGCGGGCGAGCAGATCCTGGTTTTGCGGCCCCAAATCGGTGACGACTTTGTCGACGCCCGCCCAGAAGCTGTCGGAGTCGATCTCGGTGCCCGGCAAAGCCTCGGCGTTGATGAAGTCATACAGCACCTTGGCGACGCGCAGGTTCCCCACCGACACGCGATCCTTCATCGTTCTCCTCCACTTGGCCCCAATGGACACAAATAAAACTCTGTTCAGCCTACCGGCCGGTAGGCCGAAAGCCGGTAACCAGCGGCCTGCAGCAGCAGGTCACACCGGCCCAGCAGCGCCGCACGTAGCGGCGCTGCACGTGCGGCGATGGCCTTCTGGCAACGCACATACTCGGCGCGGCCAGCGGCGTGCTCGACAGCGATCGGTGCATACCGGTAGCCCTGGAGGTCGTACGGGCTGGCTCGCATATCGATTTCACGCGCCGCTGCGGCTAGCTCCAGGCAGTCGAGCAACAGCTCGGAGTCGACCAGCGGGCTCAATTTGTAACACCATTTGTACAGGTCCATATTGGCGTGCAAACAACCGGGCTGCTCCCAGTCCTGTTGGGTGGCGCGACTTGGCGAGCCCGCGTTTCGGGGCGCCGCTTCGGGGCTGAAGAAGCGAAACGCGTCGAAATGGCTGCACCGCAGTGGCCCGGCGGCCTCGGTCTCGACGACGGCGTCGGTGCCCGCAGAACCCAACCGCAGCGGGACTCGCTCGTGGCGCACGGCGCCATCGCGGTAGACCATCGCCCATTCGTGCAACCCGAAGCAATTCAGCTGCGCGGGGCGCCGAGCCGTCGCCTCGAGCAGGCCGGCCACGGACGCGATGGTGTCCAGCCGGCTGCGCAGGTAACCGTCGCTGACTGTGACACCGGCGTCGTCGGCGGTGTAGCCGCGACGGGCGCCGTAGCGACGGATCGCTTCGCCGCCGGCTAGCAGCACCCCGTAACCGGGGTGCCAGCAGCGCAGCTGCCCCGGCCGCAGGTTGTAGTAGCTGAACAGGAAGTCCCACACCGGATGCGCCTGCCCGGCCCGGGCCCGCTCGAGGTGCGGCGCGACGAACGTCTCGGCGCGTTCGGCGTGCTCGTCGGCGCGCACCATCCACTTCTCGGCATCGAGCCGGATGCAGGGAAGGTCAGACACGCTGCATCCCATCTGTCACCATGCCGAGCAAGTCCCTGACCAGATCTTCCAGTGCCACCATCGCAACCACCGTCCCGTCCGGCGCGGTGACCAGCGCCAGATGGCTCTTGCTGCGACGCATCCGCGACAACGCTTCGGGCACTGACAGCGATTCGGCGACTTTCGGCAGCGGCCGAACCCTCGCCAGGTCGACCACGGCGTTGGGGTCGTCACCCAGTGACAGCACATCTTTGATGTGCAGATAGCCGATGAACCGGCGGTCGACGTCGACGATCGGGAACCTGGAGTAGCCGGTTGTGGTCAGCGCTTTTTCCACCGCCTCGACCGTCGGCCCAGAGCCCGGCCCGGCCACCGGCACCGCACGGATCTGGGTGACCGGCACGGCCACGTCGGCGACCCTGCGGTTGCGGATCTGCAGCGCCCGGGTGAGTCGGGTGTGCTCCTCGGGATCCAGCAGACCCTCCGACACCGATTCGGCGATCATCTCGCTCAGCTCGACGGTGGACACCGTGACGTCGAGTTCGTCGCGGGGCTGCACCCGCAGCGCCCGCAGGGTGGCGTTGGTGCAGCGGTTGTACAACGCGATGATCGGCCGGACGGTCCGCACATACACCAGATAGGACGGGATCAAGAGCATCGCCGCCCGCTCCGGGCCGGCCATTGCGATGTTCTTCGGGACCATCTCGCCGAGCAGCACATGCAGCGTCACCACGATCGCCAGCGCAACCACCAACGAAACCGTGTGCAGCAGGCCGGGGGAGACACCGCCGACGAAATCGAACGGCCGTCGCAGCAGATCGGCGACCGCGGGCTCACCGAGCCGGCCGAGCAGGATCGACGACACCGTGATACCCAGCTGGGCCCCCGCGAACATCAGCGGAAGCTGTTCACCCGCCCGAATGACGGTGACCGCGCTGGACCTGCCCTGCTCGGCGAGTGCTTCCAACCGGTCGCGACGCGCCGAGATCAACGAGAATTCCGCACCCACGAAGAACGCGTTGGTGGCGATCAGCAGGACGGTCGCCAGCACGCCGAGCAGATCACCCATCAGTAACCCCGCGACCATCGACTTGGGTCAGCTCAAGTAGGTCGATACGACGGCCATCCATTCGGACGACGCGGGCCTGCCAACGCGCCGATCCATCCGGTATGCCGTCGGGTTCATAGCCGCTCAGCTGAACCGTGTCTCCGCTGACCGGAATGCGACCGAGTTGTTGGAGTACCAGCCCGCCGATCGTCTCGTATTCACCCTCCGGTGCGTGATACCCGGTAGCGCTGGCCACCTCGTCGATGCGCAGCAGACCTGACACTCGCCAACCGTTGCCGGAGGCCATCACATCCGGTGTGGTGTCGTCGTGTTCGTCGCGGACGTCGCCGACGATTTCCTCGATCAGATCTTCGACGGTCACCATGCCCGCGGTACCGCCGTACTCGTCGACGACCATGGCGGTCTGCAAGCCGTTGGCGCGGATCTCTCCCATCAGCGCGTCGCCGTCCAGCGTGGAGGGGACCACCGCGACCGGTTGCGCGACGGCGGTCAGCAAGGTGTGTTCCCGCTCGGCGGGCGGAACCTGGAAGACCTGCTTGACGTGCACGATGCCGACGGTTTCGTCGAGGTCGCCGTCGATGATCGGGAACCGGGAAAACCCGCTCTGGTTGGCTGTCGCGACCAAGTCCGCGACGGTGTTATCCATTTGCAGCGCAACAATTTTCGATCGCGGCGTCATCAGCTCCTCCGCGGTCAGCGTGCCGAACTGCAGCGATCGGTGCAGTAACGCCGCGGTAGTCGGGTCCAGCGAGCCGCTGCGAGCAGAGGTACGCACCAGCGAAACCAGTTCCTGCGGTGACCGGGCCGACCGCAGCTCCTGCGCGGGCTCGATGCCCAACTTGCGCAGGATCCAGTTGGCCGCACCGTTTGTCAGCCGGATCGCGAACGTCATTACGAACGAGAACAGCAGCTGCGGGCCGGCGATGGCGCGGGCGGTCGGCAGCGGCCGGGCCACGGCCAGATTCTTGGGCACCAGTTCACCGAAGACCATCGACAGCGATGTGACGACCACCAGCGTCAGGAATGCGACGACGGCGTCGGCAACACGGTCGGGCACTCCGAGCGCGTCCATCGCCGGGTGCGGCAGCTCCCTCACCAACGGCTCAGTGAGGAATCCGGTGATCAGCGTGGTGATCGAGATGCCCAGCTGCGCACCGGACAGCTGGAAGGAAAGCGTCTGATGGGCGCGGCGCACCCAGCGGTCTCTACGGCCACCGTCGCGCGCGTTCGCCTCGACGGTGCTGCGCTCAAGGGCGGTCAGTGAGAATTCGGCGGCGGTGAACAGCGCGTTGCCTACCATGAGCAGCACGATCGCCAGCAGGCTCAGCAGGGTGACGACGAGATTCATCGAAGCCACCGGCGAGAAGGAGGCTCCTCAGAGTCGGCGTCACACACGCCGGACGGCGCGGGTGCCTGCGGCACGGGGACCCTTTCCTTCGTGGTAACCATTGTTTACCTGAGCTTCAATGTTAGCGAAGGCCTCACCCGCGTTGGTCCTCATGGCAGCACCGACACGCCTCGGCTCTGGCCCTACCAGCCGAACGGCAGCGGATGGCCTTCGGCGAAGCCCGCTGCGGATTGGATCCCAAGCACCGCCCGCTGATGCAACTCCGCCAGCGTCGAGGCACCCACATAGGTGCAGGTGCTGCGCACCCCGGAGGTGATGTGGTCGAGCAGATCCTCGACACCGCCTCGGGTGGGATCAAGGCCCATCCGCGAGGTCGAGATGCCTTCCTCGAACAACGCTTTGCGGGCGCGCTCGAAAGCACTGTCTGCCGTGGTGCGGGCAACCACTGCCCGTTTGGACGCCATCCCGTAGCTCTCCTTGAACGGCCGGTCGTCGCGGTCACGCATCAGGTCGCCGGGGGATTCGTAGGTCCCGGCGAACCACGATCCGATCATCACGTTGGACGCACCGGCCGCCAGCGCCAACGCCACGTCCCGTGGGTGGCGCACCCCACCATCGGCCCACACATGTGCGCCGAGTTGCTTTGCCGCCGACGCACATTCGAGCACAGCGGAGAACTGGGGGCGGCCGACACCGGTCATCATCCGGGTGGTACACATCGCTCCCGGGCCTACACCGACTTTGACGATGGACGCCCCGGCGCCGATCAGGTCGCGGGTGCCGTCCGCCGACACCACGTTGCCTGCGACCAGTGGCACGCCGATGTCCAGCGACGAAATCGACTTGATGGCGTCCAGCGCCTTCTCCTGATGGCCGTGCGCGGTGTCGACGACAACCAGGTCGACGCCGGCCTCGGTCAACGCCTGGGCTTTGGCGGCCACCTCACCGTTGATGCCGACTGCCGCGCCGATTCGCAGCCGGCCTTTCGCGTCGGTGGCGGGAGTGTAAATGCCCGCGCGGATCGCCCCGGTGCGGGTCAGCACGCCGGCTAGCGTGCCGTCGGGGCCGGTCAACACCGCCACATCGACCGGGGCCTGCTCCAGAAGATCGAACACCTCGCGCGGCTCGGTTCCCGCCGGCGCATTGACAAAGTCGGTGATCGCGATGTCGCGCACTCGCGCGAAACGGTCCACACCGTCACAGCATGATTCGGTGACCAGCCCGATCGGGCGGCCCTCGAAAGCCACCACCGCGGCACCGTGTGCGCGCTTGTGAATCAATGCCATCGCATCCGACACCGAATCGTCGGGCGCCAATACCACCGGGGTGTCGACAACCAGGTCGCGGCTTTTGACGAAGCCGACCGTGCGCTGCACGACGGTGATCGGAAGGTCTTGCGGCAGCACCACAATGCCGCCGCGACGGGCCACCGTCTCGGCCATCCGCCGTCCCGCCACCGCGGTCATGTTGGCCACCACCACCGGGATGGTGGTGCCGGAGCCGTCGCCGGTGGCCAAATCGACGTCGAAGCGGGACGCCACGTCCGAACGGTTCGGCACGATGAAGACGTCGTCGTAAGTCAGGTCGTATGCGGGACGGTGCCCGTCCAGAAACCTCATCGGTGTCCGTTGTACCCCTTATTCGGCCCCGTTAGGCCGGCACTTCGCTGCGGTCGCCACTCCATATTGTGTGGAACTTCTTGCTCGGGTCCTCGTCGATGCGCCCGTAGGTGTGCGCGCCGAAGAAGTCCCGCAGACCCTGGGTCAGCGCGGCCGGTAGCCGCTCGGTGCGCAGCGCGTCGTAATAGGACAGCGCGGAGGAGAAGCCCGGGATCGGGATGCCCAGCTGCGTGGCCGTGACCACGACGCGGCGCCAGCTGTCGATCGCCGTCTCGATCGCGCTGCGAAAATACGGCGCGACGATCAGGGTCGGCAGGTCGGGGTCGTCATCGAATGCCTCTTTGATGCGGTTGAGGAACTTCGCCCGGATGATGCAGCCACCCCGCCAGATCGTGGCCATGTCGCCCGGGGTGATGCCCCAGTTGTATTCGGCGCTGCCGGCCTGGATCTGGTTGAAGCCCTGGGCGTAGGCGATGATCTTCGACGCGTAGAGCGCCCTGCTCACATCCTCGATGAATTGCTTTGCATCGCTTGGCTTTTCGCCTAGGTGGCCGGAGGCCAGGCCGGTGGCGGCCTTCCGCTGGGCCTCCGAGCCCGACAGCGCGCGAGCGAACACCGCCTCGGCGATACCGGTGACCGGAACTCCCAGGTCCAGAGCCGACTTCACCGTCCAGCGGCCGGTGCCCTTCTGCTCGGCCTCGTCGAGGATGACGTCCACGAGCGGCTTGCCCGTCCGGGCGTCGGTCTGGCGCAGCACCTCTGCCGTGATCTCGATGAGAAAGCTGTCCAGGTCGCCCTTGTTCCATTCGGCGAACACGTCGGCGATCTCGCCCGCAGTCTTGCCGAGTCCGTCGCGCAGCAGCTGGTAGGCCTCGCCGATCAACTGCATGTCGGAGTACTCGATGCCGTTGTGCACCATCTTGAGGAAGTGCCCGGCGCCGTCGGGGCCGATGTGCGTGCAGCACGGCACGCCGTCGACGTGCGCGGAGATCTCCTCCAGCAGCGGGCCCAGCGATTTGTACGACTCGGCGGGGCCGCCCGGCATGATCGACGGCCCGTTCAGCGCACCCTCTTCGCCGCCGGAGATGCCGGCGCCGACGAAGTGCAGACCCCGATCGCGCATCGCCTTCTCGCGGCGGATGGTGTCGGTGTAGAGCGCGTTGCCGCCGTCGATGATGATGTCGCCCTTTTCCATCGCGTCGGCGAGCTGGTTGATGACGGCGTCGGTGGGGTCGCCCGCCTTGACCATGATCAGCACCCGGCGCGGCTTCTCCAACGCGTCGAGAAACTCTTCGATGGTCTCCGATCGCACGAACTTGCCCTCGGCACCGTGCTCTTTGAGCAGCGCGTCGGTCTTCGCCACGGATCGGTTGTGCAGCGCCACCGTATAGCCGTGGTGCGCGAAATTCCTGGCGATGTTCGAACCCATCACGGCCAGGCCGGTGACTCCGATCTGCGCGGTACCGGTCTTCGATTCCGACGAGCTCATCTCTTCGCCTCTCACGGGTCGCGACTTTCTTTAAGCCTTGCACCGAACACTGTGGCACAGCGAGATTCGGCCATCTAGCAAAGTATCGCCAAAGCGCCGTAATTGCTCGGCAGGAGGTTAGGCGGCGGTGAACAGCCGTTGCAGTTCAGTAAGCCACGGAATGGCCAGCGCGACGGTCGGCACCACCAGAATCGCCGCCGCGGCGAGGTAAGCCGCCGTCGACAGCATCAGGCTGTTGCCGCTGCCGGAAAGCCGGCGCACCCGCAGCAACGTGTGGGCGCCACCGGCCGCCAACGCGCCCAGGGGTGTCCGGCCCGCCGCACAGGTCACCAACGCGCGAGCCAGCGGAGCGCGGCCGGCCGCCCGGACCGCGGCGTCGTCGGCCAGCAGTTCGACCAGCAGCTGCACCGCGTCCAAAGCGTTTGCGCTGCGGACAAATCGGGGAAATGCGGCGTGCGCGGCGGTAAACGCCTCCAGGACGAGATCGTGTCGGGCCCGCAGATGGGCACGCTCGTGGCTGAGGATCGCGGCAACCTCAGTCTCGGCGAGAGAGTCCAGCGTGCCCTCGCTGACCACCACTCGGCTGCGGACGCCAGGCAGACAGTAGGCCAGCGGCTGGGCCACTTCCAGGACCCGCAGGTCACGCTCTCGGGCGCAGGCCCGCGCGGCGACCGCGTCCGGGGCCACTCCCAGCAGGTCGACGAGCATACGATGGTGGGCCCGGCGCCGCCGTGTGGTGATGGCCACCCGGACCACGGCCATGGCCAGCCGGGCGCCGATCAGCAGCGTGAGCGCCAAAACCGCGACATCCAAGGCCCAGATCGGCCAGCCGAGTCGAGGGATGGCAGAAACCGGCGTGGCGGTAGGCCGCCCGTCAGGACCGGGGAGAAGGAGTCGGCTGGCGATCGCGATCCCGGCGCTGAACGCTGAGAGCACCGCGGCCACGGCGATGGCCTGCCAGAGCACCATTGCGGCGCGCGGGGCGCGTAGTGGCCATTTCGCTCGTGACAGCAGGGCCGGTACTGGGCCGACCAGCATCACCGCGAGGACGGTGAAGGCCAGCCCGGACATGGTGCCAGTCTCCCTCAGCTCCTGGGCAGAGCGCCACCAGGCGGCGCCTCGCGGTGGCTGGACTCCAATTCATCGAGTGCCCGCCGAAGCGCCTCGGCTTCGTCCGCGCCGACTCGTTCGACGAAATGCACCAGGGCAGCTTGTCGGCTTCCGGAGTCGGCGGCCTGATCCAGTGCGTCGACCATCAGGCCGGCGACGAGCTCGTCGCGGCCGTGCACGGGGAGGTAGCGATGTGCGCGGTCGTCGCGGATCTGGGAGACCAGATTCTTCTTGGCCAACCGCTGCAGCACGGTCATCACCGTGGTGTAAGCCAGCTCGCGCCGCATGGACAGCGCCTCGTGGACCTGCCGCACGGTTTGAGGTTCAGGGGCGGACCACAGATGGTCCATTACCGCACGTTCGAGATCCCCCAGACGCGTCAGCTTAGCCATGTTCCGCTCTTCTCCTGTGCAATGACACCAGCGTACTCCGGCTTACTACCGACGGTCGTACCCATCCCGCGGCGACCCGTGACGACTCTGATCGACGACCCGCTGATTGCGGCGATGGCCATCGACCGCATGCTGCCGCTCCATGAGTCCAGTCGGCGGCTTCGCGAGCTGTATCCGCAATGCCCGCGGGTCTACGGCGTAGCGGTGCCGGCCGATGTGTCCGTCCGCCGGTGGTGGCCACTGGAGTCGGCGCTGAGCACCGATCGCCTGCAGACCATGTTCGACGCGGCCGTCGTGGACATGGATCGCTGCGGCGCCGCCCGGCAGTTGGCCGCAACGCTGGTCCACACCGTCATCGGTCGGGTCGTCGCGCTGGTGGTGCTGGAGCCACGGGCCTGGGACACCGGCCTGGAGAACCTCTGGGTGCATGTCGACTCCGATGGCGTCATCGACTGGGCCGGGGTGGTCGACCCAACGGTGCGCATGCTGCCCGGCGACCCCTATTTCGCCGACGACGACGGTGATTGCGTTCGCGACGGGGTGGTGCGGTTGCCGAGCGAGGCGGCGTTGACCACCTGGGTCGCGCACCGGTGCCACGGCACGCTGAAGCCGTTGTTCGCCAAACTGCACGCGGTCAGCGGCGGCGCGATTCCGGTGTCGGCGATGTGGCACATCGTCGGCTCGATGGTGGTGGCCGCGGCAACCCAGGTGCCACAGTTGGCCGGCGCCGACGAGCTGGCCGCCATGCGCCGCGGTCAAGCGGTGCTCGATGCGATGGTCGCCTTCGGCCTGCCGGTCCGCGGCCCCTTGGCAACGCGCCGGGGGAGACCAACCTCTTGCGAAATTAGGGCAGCCTTGCTCGTAGCTTCGCATCCGCGCTTGCCGTGAAATGACGGGAGCACACCGTGCGGCGCGCGAGGAGTCGGGCGCCGTCAAGGCTGAACGTCGACCCCGGGCCGAATCCGTCGCCCAGGCTCCCGGTCCCCCCTTGCGTTCGAGCAGATCGGTGCTGGCGTTGAGCGCCTCCTTGGCCAGGACTGGGTCGGTGATCACCACCGCATGGCCCAAGCTCGGCAGATTCACGCTGATGACGCTGCTGCACTAGCGTCGGGCCAGCGCGTCGTACATTTTGTGATTTGAAACCAAGAACCTGACGGCCCGGACGGGCTTCGGTGTCCGTGGACCCGGCGGTAGTCGCACCGGCTCGGTCGCGGTGACCATATCGTCCTCTCCCCGTGCCGATAGTGCGAAGGTTTCCGCCCTGCACAGTATCGATAGCCGGCACGTCCCGTAGACGTTGCCGCACCCCGCAAATACCCTAGTCCCCCGGGGCGGTGTAAATACAAGATCGTGCAACCATCGCCTAACTCCGCCGTCCCACCGGGTTTCGAGGCGCCGTTCGACAACGAGCTGGGGCTGGTGTTCACCGAACTCACCCCGGATGGCGCCCGGGCACGCCTCGAAGTGCAGCCCAAGCTGCTGCAGCCGATGGGCATCGTGCATGGCGGTGTCTACTGCTCGATGATCGAGAGCATGGCCAGCGTCGCCGCTTGGACCTGGATCAGTGCCAACGGCGGTGGGGCTGTCGTCGGCGTCAACAACAACACCGACTTTTTGCGGGCGATCGGCAGCGGCACGGTGTACGGCACCGCGACGCCGGTGCATCGCGGGCGACGTCAGCAACTATGGCTGGTCACCATCGCCGACGCCGACGACCGGGTGATCGCCCGCGGTCAGGTACGGCTGCAGAACCTGGAAGAGACGCCGAGCTAACTGGCGGCTTTCGCTGCCTCACCCTGATGGGCCTCGGCCGCCAACACCGCTAGCTGTTCAAGTCGCGTGCGGGCGAAGGCCTGTTGTTCGGTGATCGTCAGCTGTCCGCGGCGAGTGCTCAAGAACGTCACAATCCACGACAGCAACGTGCTGACTTTGGTCTTGAACCCGACCAGGTAGACCAGGTGCAGGACCAGCCACGCCAACCAAGCGATGAAACCGCTGAACTCCAGCGGACCGATTTTGGCCACCGCAGAAAACCGCGACACCGTGGCCATCGAACCCTTGTCGAAGTACTGGAACGGCTCACGCTCTGCCGGATCGGCCCCGCCAAGCTCGGCTTTGATCGTGGTGCCAACGTATTTGGCGCCTTGAATCGCCCCCTGCGCCACTCCGGGCACACCCTCGACGGCAGCCATATCGCCGATGACAAACACATTCGGGTGGCCCGGCACCGACAGGTCGGGCAATACCTTCACCCGGCCGGCGCGGTCGAGTTCCACGCCCGACTGGCGGGCCAGATCCCGCCCCAATGGGCTGGCCGACACGCCGGCCGACCAGACCTTGCAGGCCGATTCGATGCGCCGGATGCTGCCGTCCGGGTCTTTGACCGTGATGCCGTCGCGGTCAACGTCGGTCACCATTGCGTCCAGCTGGATGTCGACACCCATCTTCTCCAGCCGCGCGGCTGCGCGCTTACCGAGCTTTTCACCAAACGGCGGCAGAACGGCGGGCGCGGCGTCGAGCAGTACCACCCGAGCCTTGGTCGAATCAATCTGCCGGAAGGCGCCTTTCAGCGTGTAGTCGGCCAATTCGGCGATCTGACCCGCCATCTCCACGCCGGTCGGCCCGGCGCCGACGACGGTGAACGTCAACAGCTTCTTGCGCCGCTCCGGATCGGTGGATCGCTCCGCCGCCTCGAAGGCGCTCAAGATGCGTCCACGCAACTCCAGCGCGTCGTCGATCGATTTCATGCCGGGAGCGAACTCGGCGAACTGGTCGTTGCCGAAGTAGGACTGCCCGGCGCCGGCGGCCACGATCAGGCTGTCGTAGGGGGTGTCGTAGACGTGACCGAGCAGGTTCGACACAACGACCTTGCGGGCCAGGTCGATATGCGTCACATCGCCGAGCAGCACTTGCACATTGCGCTGCCTGCGCAGGATGACACGTGTGGTCGGGGCGATCTCGCCTTCCGAGATGATGCCGGTCGCAACCTGATACAACAGCGGCTGGAAAAGATGATGCGTGGTGCGGGCGATCAGCTTGATGTCGACATCGGCTCGCTTCAGCTTTTTCACCGCGTACAGCCCGCCGAATCCGGATCCGATGACCACGACCCGGTGCCGACGATTGGGTGCAGTGGCTTCGGGCAGGGCGCTCATGGTGTGGATTGCTCCTCGACTGGGCGGCGGCTTTACATAGGCTCAACTAACACCGTAGCCGCCCGGACCTGCCGTTATCGACGTTCGCGCATGTGATCAGCCACACGAGTGCCGCGGGGACGTGACTTGTGTCGCCAAACAGGTCAAAGTCCGACGAGGGGGCGCAGCGCCTCGGCGGCCGCGGTGACCACACCCGGCGTGTAGAAGGGCATGTTGATGATCACGCCGTCGATTCCGGCGTCCAGCACCTTGGCCTGGACCTGTTCGGCGATGTAGTCGGCGCTGCCCATCAGCATGCGCTGGCTCATTTCCTCCGGGACTTGGTCCGGCTTGGCGTTGTCGTCCAGCAACACCGTCAGCAGGATGCTGGTCTCCAGCGTGGAGCGGTCGCGCCCGGCTTCGTCGCACCGTTTGGCCAGTGCGTCGAGTTTGCCCGGCAGCTGGTCGAATCCGGCGATGACGTTGAGGTGGTCGGCGTACCGCGCGGCGATGGAGAAGGTCTTCTTTTCGCCGCTGCCGCCGATGAGGATCGGAATGTGATCGCGGTAGCGCGGTTCGGCCAGCGCCGATTCGGTCGTGTACCACTTGCCCGAGAATGTCGACCGCTCACCTTTGATCATCGGGTCGAGGATCTGCAGCGCCTCCTCCAGCCGTTCGAACCGCTCGGTGAAAGTGCCGAATTCGAAACCGAGTTGCTGGTGTTCGAGCTCGAACCAGCCGGTTCCGACGCTGAGGATTGCGCGCCCCGCGCTCGCGACATCCAGTGTGGTGATGATCTTGGCCAGCAATGTCGGGTTGCGATAGGTGTTGCCGGTCACCAGGGCGCCCAACTGCACCCGCTCGGTGGCCGTCGCCAGCGCGCCGAGCGCGGTGTAGGCCTCGAGCATCGGCTGGTCGGGCGAGCCCAGCATCGGCAGTTGGTAGAAATGGTCCATCACGAAAACCGAGTCGAATCCTGCCGATTCGGCTTCGCGAGCCTGTGCGAGGACGGTGGGGAAGAGCTGTTCGACACCGGTGCCGTACGAAAAATTGGGAATTTGCAAGCCAAGTCGGATAGTCACGCGGTCTACCCTAATGACCGCCCATCGACGGCGGAGGCCTCAATGTGAATTGTTCGCGCTAGGCGAATTGCGTCAGCGCACCATGGCTGACGTGCAGCAGTTGCCCGGTGATGTGGCGGGCGGCGGAGCTGGTCAGGAAAAGCGCCAACCGCGCGACCTCGTCGGAAACCGACGGCGGCGTGCCGGACAATCCCTCGTAACCGGGCTGCGCGCCGCGCCCAGCGGCGACGGCGTTGACCGTGATGCCACGGGTGCCGAAGATGGTGGCCTGGCCGGCGACCCAGTTCGACAGCGCGGCCTTGATCGCAGCCTCGGCGCTACCGGCGCGCGGGTTGTCCGGCACGACGCTGATGATCGACCCACCGGAGCGCAGGTGATCGCCCACGGTCTGGACCGTCAGCACCGCCGAGAGCACGGTGGCGTCCAGCGAGTTGCGCCATGCGGCGGCCAGATCAGGCAGCGAATACGCGCGCGGGTCACCCGGGTTCCAACGCGGCGCCGGGATGTTGACGATGGTGTCGATGTGATGCGGGAACAGCCCGTGGACCTCGGCGAGGCTGACGGGATCAGTCGTGTCGCAGACGATCGCGTCCGCCTCCAGCTCCTTGGCGGCCACTTCAAGATCGTCTCGACGAGCTCCGGCGAGCGTGATCGTGTGGCCGGCGTCGCGGAACCTCTCAGCAACGACACGACCTAGTTCGGTATCGCCCCCGGTGACCAACACGTCCACCGCCATGACCTCCTCGTATTCAGCACTGAACCCAGGTGACGGCCACCTACCGGCACCGCGGCTTCCGCCTGGAGCAACGGTCATCCGATGCTTCGATGGTGGCACACCGCAACGCCGGTCCCTGGGATTTCAGGGCGTGTATGGCGTCATTCTTCGTACATGTTACTGGACGGTAGCTAGAGAAGAAACTCAGAATCCGGCACGGTGCGGTCACCGTTGGACAACGGTTGGCACCATGACCTGCGGGCTGAGAAACTAAGCGGGTGCTCCCACGGCGGCAGGGCCTGCCCAGGCGCCGAGCCCGGATCTGGGTCTTGCCGCTCATGCTGGTGACCATTCTGTCGGAGTGCGCGGGGTGCGGCTCGACGCCGCCGCCGGCTATGGATACCTCGCCCCAGGGTCACTCACCGCCGCAGTCGATCACGGTGTTCGCCGCCACGCCGCTGAAGCCGACGTTCACGCTGCTCGCCGGGAAGTTCCAGGCCGATAATCCCGGCGCCACAGTTAATTTCGACTTCGCGGGCTCCTCGGATCTGGCGACTCGCCTGACTTCAGGCGCCACTGCTGACATCTTCGCCTCGAGCGACACCGCGCAAATGGACACTGTTTCCAAGGCAGGGTTAACGGAGACCGATCCGGTCAATTTCGCGTCCAACACATTGGTGATCGTGACAGCGCCGGGCGATCCCAAGCAGATCCACTCCTTCGCCGACCTCGCGAAACCCGGGCTCAACGTCGTGGTGTGCCGAGACCCGGTGCCCTGCGCGGCGGCGACCGAGCGCATCGAGGACAACACCGGCGTCCATCTCAACCCGGTCAGCGAAGAACCGGCGGTCTCCGATGTTCTGGCCAAGGTCACCCGCGGCGAGGCTGACGCCGGGTTGGTCTATGTCACCGACGCACGCAACGCCGGCAATCAAGTGACCACCGTCAAGTTCGCCGAGTCCGCGGCCGCGCCCGTCGCGTATCCGATCGCCGTTCTCAAACACGCGTCGCAGCCCGCGCTGGCACAGAAGTTCATCGACCTGGTGACCGGGGCAACGGGTCAAAAGGTGCTCAGCCAGGCCGGCTTCGCCGGGCCCTGAAGACGCGCCCGGCGGCGATCCGGATACCGCTCTTTCGGTGTCGCCATGGGGGTTCGCTGGCTTGGCCCGCTGATCTGCGTTGATGCCTTGGATTGTGTCCTCGCAATCGGCGGCAAATCAGTAACATAGTCAGCATTAGGAACTTTCCCCACGGCTGTAACACGGTAGGTTTTTGCTTATGGACGAGGTGCAGGCCCACTCCACACGGCCCAAAAGCCGCTGGACGACGCTGGCGGTCGCGGCGATAAGCGGCGCCAGCGCCATCGCGCTCGCGTTACCTGCGACAACAGCGAACGCCGACCCGGTTCCACCACCGGCTCCGACCACCCCGGCGCCCCCGCCGCCCCCGCCGCCTAACGCTCCCGGAGATGCAGCACCCGGCCCCGCCGGCGCGCCGGCCGCACCTCCGCCCGCCGACCCGCTCGCAGCGCCGCCCGGGGCCGGCCCCAACGCACCTGCGCCGCCGGCGACCGACCCCAACGCCCCCCAGCCTGGGCGCATCGACAACCCGGTCGGCGGGTTCAGCTACGTCATTCCGGCCGGTTGGGTGGAGTCGGACGCCACCCACCTCGACTACGGCTCGGCATTGCTCAGCAAGGAGACCGGGCCGCCCGCCCCGGGCCAGCCACCACCGGTCGCCAACGACACCCGCGTCGTGCTGGGCAAGTTGGACCAAAAGCTCTACGCCAGCGCGGAGGCCGACAACACCAAGGCCGCGACCCGGCTCGCATCGGATATGGGTGAGTTCTTCATGCCGTATCCGGGGACGCGGATCAACCAGGCGACCGCGCAGCTGAGCGCCCCCGGCATGGCGGGCGGCGCGTCGTATTACGAAGTCAAATTCAGCGACGCCACCAAGCCGAACGGCCAGATCTGGGCGGGCGTGATCGGGCCGTCGGGGCCGAATGCGCCGCAGGGCTCGGCGAACCAGCGCTGGTTCGTGGTGTGGCTGGGCACGGCCAACGATCCGGTGGACGTCAACGGCGCGAAGGCGCTCGCAGAGTCGGTCCGCCCGCTGGCCCCGGCTCCGCCGGCACCCGCACCCGCCCCGGCAGCTCCGGGTCCGACTCCCGCCCCGGGCGCACCCGCACCTGCGCCACCGGCAGCCCCTCCGCCGCCCGGCGCACCTGCACCTGCACCGGCACCGCCGCCGGCGCCCGCAGCACCGGCACCGCCGCCGCCACCCGGACAGCCCACCGGCGGGAACCCCGGCGCACCGGCACCCGGCGTGGTATCGACCTAGTCACATTTGACTGGCTACGCTGACGCCATCAACCGAATGACAGTCCAGCAGCGGGCTTGCCCAGCGATAGCAAGGAGTTTCGGATGGATGTCACGGCAGCTACTCAATTCCTCGCACTGTCCACACCGACCACCGTAGGTTGGATTGGCTTCATCATCATTGGGGGCATCGCCGGTTGGCTTGCGAGCAAAATCGTCAAGGGCACCGGCTCGGGCATTCTGGTTGACATCGTCGTCGGCGTAATCGGCGGATTCCTCGGTGGATTCATTCTCGAGCGCCTCGGCTTCAACGTGGCAGGTGGAAGACATTGGTTCACCTTCTTCACCGCGCTGCTCGGCGCCGTAATCCTGCTCTTCGTCGTGCGGCTGGTACGAGGCGCAGCCAAACGCTAACGCGCTCTGAGCCATAACCGATCGGCCGACAGCTACGGTCGGCCTTGCTGCCTGCGCCACCGAGGCAATGTCGGTAATTGGGGTCGAATGACCCTCGAGGCGTATACCCCCGGGGGCAATATAGCTCCGGATTGAGCCACCTCCACGTGGCCTGGGTTTCGACAGAGGACCGCAGCCCGCATCAATCTGAAGATGATGCGGATCATCTTCAGCGGACAGCGCTAACGCGGGGCACTATGCATACATGACCATGGGGTCAATTAAGACCACGATGAGCGCGTGGCGAGTGCGCCGGCCCGGGCCGATGAGCACCGATCCGCTGGAACAGGTCACCACCCCGGTGCCACGCCCCGAGCCGTCCGAGCTGCTGGTCGCCGTGCGGGCATGCGGGGTGTGCCGTACTGATCTGCACGTCACCGAGGGCGACCTCCCGGTGCACCGGGAGAATGTGACACCGGGCCACGAGGTGGTCGGCGAAGTTGTCGAGGTCGGCGCCGACGCCGGCGAGGGGTTCAGCGTCGGGGACCGGGTCGGCATCGCTTGGCTGCGGCACACCTGCGGAGTCTGCACATACTGTCGGCGCGGCGACGAGAACCTGTGCCCGAAGTCCCGTTACACCGGTTGGGACGCCGACGGCGGATACGCCGAATTCGCAACGGTCCCTGCTGCTTTCGCCCATCATCTGCCGAGCGGATACAGCGACAGCGAGCTTGCGCCGCTGCTGTGCGCCGGCATCATCGGCTACCGGTCGCTGCTGCGCGCGGCGCTACCGCCCGGCGGCCGGCTGGGGCTGTACGGCTTCGGGGGTAGCGCCCACATCACCGCGCAGGTCGCACTGGCCCAGGGCGCCGAAGTGCATGTGATGACGCGCGGGGCCGACGCCCGAGAACTAGCGCTCAAGCTGGGCGCCGCGTCGGCCCAGGGCGCCGCCGACCCGCCACCGGTGCACCTCGACGCCGCGATCCTGTTCGCCCCGGTCGGTGATCTGGTGCTGCCCGCGCTGGAGGCGCTCGACCGTGGCGGCACCTTGGCGATCGCCGGAATCCACCTGAGCGACATTCCAATCCTCAACTACCAGCGCCACCTTTTTCAGGAACGCCAGCTGCGCTCGGTGACGTCGAACACCCGCGCCGACGCGCGGGCGTTCCTCGACTTCGCCGCCGAGCATCACATCGAGGTAACCACGCCGGAATACCCACTGGGTCAGGCTGATCGGGCGTTGTCAGATCTCAGCGCCGGCCGGATCGCCGGCGCCGCCGTGCTGCTGGTGTAGAACCGTCAGCCGGACAGGTGCCAGACCAACGCGGCGGCCAGCGCCCCCAGCCCGTTGAGCGACCAATGCAGCGCGATCGGCGCAATCAGGCTGCCGCTGCGTCGGCGCAGCCAGCTGAACACAAACCCGGCCGCCCCGGTCGCGATCACCGCCAACGTCACGCCGGCCAGCATGCCCACGACGCCACCGCCGAATAGCCGCGTGAAACCGACGTTGCTGCTCGTCAGCCCCAACGACGTCGCGATATGCCAGAGACCGAACAGCAGCGAACCGGCCGCCGCCACACCGCGAAATCCCCAGGCCCGGTTCAATGCGCCATGCAAGACACCGCGAAAGGCCAACTCTTCGGGGATCACGGTTTGCAACGGGATGATGATCATCGAGGCGACCAGTGCGCCCGAGACCGTCGCGTAGTGGTTGTTCATGAACATCGGCCGGGTCAGCGGAAGCAGCACGCCGACCGCGATCACCGTCACCACCAACGCCATCGCACCCAGTGCATAAGCGGCACCGGATTTCCAGTGGTCGCGGCCCAGGCCGAGTTCGGCCCAGCCCAGCCCGTTGAAGCGCAACAAAGCGACCAGTCCGACCGCCACCGCCGGGACCGTCGCGACTCCCGCCCACGGCGTAGTGAAGTGCGCGATCAGGTTCGCACAGACCAGCACCACCACGACCAGCGCGACGTCGACGTAGATGCGGAATCGGTGTAACGCCGACAGCTGCGACACCACCAGATGGGTGTCGGCGGCTCCCGTCGCGTCAAGCATTCGGCAAGTTTACCTGCGGAGAACTGCCAACCCGGCGGCGCGCGTAGTCCTTGAGCTCGTCTGGCAGCGCGTCGGCCACCAGCAGCTGCGGAAGCAGTTCCGGTTCAGAAAATCGGGCCCGGAAAACCAGGCCGATGGTCACGTCGTGATCGGGACGGTAATCGATTGCGATCGCGTCGCCCGCGCGCACCGTCCCCGGCGAGATCACCCGTAAGTACGCGCCGGGTTTCCCTGCGTGAATGAAGGTCTTCATCCAGTGGCTCAAGTTCAGGAACGCCTGAAACGTCCGGCACGGTGTCCTGGGGGTGGAGACTTCCAGCACCAAGCCGTCGTTGCCGACACGCCAGCGTTCGCCGATCAGCGCCGCGTTCAGATCGACGCCCGAGGTGGTCAGGTTCTCGCCGAAGTTGCCGTTGACGAGCGTGCGCTGGAGTCGAAGCTCCCACTCGTCGAGGTCTTCTCGCGCGTACGCGTAGACCGCCTGGTCGTCACCGCCATGGAATTTCTGGTTGCCGATGAAGTCGCCGACCAGCCCGCTGCCGACACCACCGTGCATGGGCCCGGGTGTCCGCACCATGACCGGCTCGGTAACCGCCACTTTGTCGATGCCGGTCACATTCGACATCCCGTTCGGGTCGGGATTCGTCCGGACGCGAGCCACGTTGACCGACAGAACAGTCGTCACCCGCATCAGCGTAGCTCCGGCTCATCCTTGGTCCCAGGTCCAGCCGGCGATCTGTGGGTCGTCCTCGCCGTGCTCGCGGGTGTAACGGCGCGCAGCGAGCCGCGCATCGGCCATCTGCTGACGGAGCACCCCGGCCCGTCCGGCCAGGCCGTCCACCCGGTCGATGACGTCGATGACCAGGTGGAAGCGGTCCAGGTCGTTGAGCATCACCATGTCGAACGGCGTCGTCGTGGTACCGCGTTCCTTGAACCCGCGCACGTGCAGGTGATGGTGATTGGCGCGACGATACGCGAGCCGGTGGATCAGCCATGGGTAGCCGTGGTAGGCGAAAATCACGGGTTGGTCGCTGGTGAACAGGGCGTCGTATTCGTTGTCGGGCAGGCCATGCGGGTGCTCGGAGTCCGGCAGCAAGCGCATCAGGTCGACGACGTTGACCACCCGCACTGCCAGTTCGGGCAGTTCGCGGCGCAGGATGTCGGCGGCGGCCAGAGTCTCGAGCGTCGGAATGTCGCCGGCGCAGGCCAGCACCACGTCAGGTTCGGCCGTTGCCGTGCTGGCCCATTGCCAGATGCCCAGGCCACGAGTGCAGTGCGCGATAGCGGAGTCCATGTCGAGGTAGGCCAGCGCTGGCTGCTTGCCGGCAACGATGACGTTGACGTAGTTGCGGCTGCGCAGGCAGTGATCGGCTACCGACAGCAGCGTGTTGCCGTCCGGCGGCAGGTAGACCCGCACGATCTCGGGGCGCTTGTTGGCGACCAGGTCGATGAACCCGGGATCCTGATGCGATGCGCCGTTGTGGTCCTGACGCCAAACATGCGAACTCAGCAGGTAATTCAGCGAGGCGATGGGCTGCCGCCAGGGCAGTTCGCGGCTGGTGGACAACCATTTCGCGTGCTGGTTGAGCATCGAGTCGACGATGTGCACGAACGCTTCGTAGCAGTTGAACAGTCCGTGCCGGCCGGTGAGCAGATATCCCTCCAGCCAGCCTTGACAGAGGTGCTCGGAGAGCACCTCCATCACCCGGCCGGTCGGTGAGAGATGGTCGTCATCGGGCATGATCTCCGAAAGCCACACCTTGCCGGTGGACTCGTAGACCGCGTCGAGGCGGTTGGAGGCGGTCTCGTCGGGGCCCATCAGCCGGAACCGGTCGCGGTTGCGGGCGATCACGTCGCGCAGGAACGTCCCCAGCACCCGGGTGGCCTCGTGGGTCGTCGTCGCCGGCTGCGACACCGCGACCGCATAGTCACGGAAATCGGGCAAGTCCAGATCATGCAGCAGTAGACCGCCGTTGGCGTGCGGGTTGGCACTCATCCGGCGATCGCCGCTAGGCGCCAATGCCCGTAGCTCATCGCGCAGCCTGCCGTTGTCGTCGAACAGCTCCTCGGGTGCATAACTGCGCAGCCACTCCTGGAGCTGAGCGCGGTGGGCAGGGTTGTCCCGGGTCTCGGGGAGGGGGACCTGATGCGAACGCCAGGTGCCCTCCACCTGCTTGCCGTCCACCACTTTGGGTCCAGTCCAACCCTTGGGGGTGCGCAGCACGATCATCGGCCACACCGGCCGCTCGGTTTTCTTACCGCTACGGGCACCTCGCTGAATTTCGGCGATCTCATCGAAGGCCTCGTCGAGAGCGGCGGCGAGCTGCTGGTGCACGTTGGCGGGGTCGTCTCCGGCGACGGTGATGGGTCGGTAGCCGTAGCCACGCAGCAGCGACTCCAGCTCGCCGTGCGGGATGCGGGCAAGCACGGTCGGGTTGGCGATCTTGTAGCCGTTCAGGTGCAGGATGGGCAGCACAGCGCCGTCGCTGACCGGGTTGAGGAACTTGTTGGAGTGCCAGCTGGCAGCCAGCGGACCGGTTTCGGCCTCGCCGTCGCCGACAACGCAGGCCACCACCAGCTCGGGATTGTCGAACGCCGCGCCGTAGGCGTGCACCAGGGCGTATCCCAGCTCGCCGCCCTCGTGGATGGAGCCCGGCGTCTGGGCGGCGACATGGCTGGGGATACCGCCGGGAAATGAGAACTGCCGGAACAGCTTTCGCAATCCTTCGACGTCTTCTTCGATCCCGGTGTACACCTCGCTGTAGGTGCCCTCCAGATAGGCGTTCGCGACCAGGCCGGGGCCGCCGTGACCGGGTCCGGTGACGAAGATGACGCTGGCATCGCGGTTGCGGATGATCCGGTTCAGGTGCGCGTAGACCAGATTGAGCCCTGGGGTGGTACCCCAGTGCCCGAGCAGCCGGGGCTTGACGTGCTCGGGCGCCAGCGGCTTGCGCAGCAGTGGGTTGTCGAGCAGATAGATCTGGCCGACCGACAAATAGTTGGCCGCGCGCCAGTAGGCATGAATGCCGGCAAGTTCGTCATCGGACAACGTCGCACGCGTGACGGTGTGTGAGCTCATCCGTTGATTCTCCGCAAGCTCGGTGAACAACGCACGACAACGAGGTAGGCGGGCGGCGGATAAGGCGCCCACTACGCTGGCCGACGTGAACGTGGTCGAACTCCTGGCGTCACTGCGGGTGCTCGACCTGTCCGGCGACGACGGCGATGCGGTCACCCGACTGCTCGCCGACTTGGGCGCCGACGTACTGAAGTTGGAGCCGCCGGGCGGCAGCCCGTCGCGCACCCAGGCGCCGACGCTGCACGGCACCAGCCTGCGGTTCGCGCTGCACAACGCCAACAAGCGCAGCACGGTGTTGGATCCATCCGACCCGGACGACCGGGGCCGCTTCGACGAGCTGGCCGCTAGTGCCGACATCATCGTCGACAGCGGCAATCCCGGTCAGGCCGCCGCCTACGGGACCTCGTGCGCCGGCTTGGCCGATCGGCATCCGCAGCTAATCGCGTTGTCGATCACCGACTTCGGCACAACCGGGCCGCGGTCGTCGTGGCAGGCAACCGACCCGGTGCTCTACGCGCTCTCAGGAGCGCTGTCGCGGTCGGGTCCCACCACCGGAACACCCGTGCTACCGCCGGACGGTATCGCGTCGGCCACCGCCGCCGTCCAAGCCGGATGGGCTGCACTTGTCGCGTACTACAACCGATTGCGTTGTGGCACAGGGGATTACATCGATTTCTCCCGATTCGATGCCGTTGTGATGGCGCTCGACCCGGTGTTCGGGGCGCACGGGCAGGCCGCCGCCGGCCTCCGCAGATCTAGTCGGTGGCGCGGACGGCCGAAGAACCAAGACGCCTACCCGATCTACCCGTGCCAGGACGGCTACGTGCGGCTCTGTGTGCTATCGCCACGACAATGGCGCGGGCTGCGGCGCTGGCTGGGGGAGCCCGACGAATTCCAGGACCCAAAATACGATGTGCTCGCGGCGCGCTTCGCCGCTTGGCCGCAGATCGGCATGCTGGTCCAGCAGTTGTTCGCCGGCCAGACGATGGAGGCGTTGGTAACCGCGGGGCAGGCGCACGGCGTGCCGATCGCAGCCGTGCTGTCGCCGGCGCAGATCTTGGCCTCGAATCATTTCCAGTCGGTCGGTGCCGTTACCGACGCCGAACTCGTCCCCGGGGTGCACGCATGCGTCCCCACCGGCTATTTCGCCGTCGACGGCCAGCACATTGGTTTCCGCGCACCCGCTCCGCCCGCCGGCCACGACGAAGCCCAGTGGCTTGCGGACCCCATAGCCGCCCCGGCGCCGCGACAGTTGACCCGCCCGTTTGAGTGGCTGAGAATCATCGACCTCGGCGTCATCGTCGCCGGCGGTGAACTCAGCCGCCTCTACGCCGATCTGGGCGCCGAGGTCATCAAGGTCGAGAGTGGCGCCTATCCCGACGGATTGCGGCAGGTACGGGTTGGCGAGGCGATGAGTGAGTCGTTCGCCTGGACGCATCGCAACAACCTGGCGTTCGGCGTCGACTTGCGCAGCGCTGAGGGCAAAGAGATCTTCAGCCGCCTGGTCACCCACGCCGACGCGGTATTCGCCAACTTCAAGCCGGGAACCCTTGCCGCTCTTGGCTTTCCATACGAGAATCTGCATACCCTGAACCGCCGGGTAGTGCTCGCGGAGAGCAGTGCCTTCGGCGACGCCGGACCCTGGAGTAACCGGATGGGTTACGGACCGCTGGTGCGTGCCACCGCGGGCGTCAGCAAGCTCTGGACCGACGCGCATGCTGATCGCCCAGAAGATGGCTCGCGACACCGGTTTTACGACGCGACCACGATCTTTCCCGATCATGTCGTCGCGCGGATCACCGCGATCGGTGCGCTGGCCGCGCTCATCCACCGCAACCGAACCGGCGAGGGACACCGGGTCCACGTCTCCCAAACCGAGGCTGTCGTCAACCAACTTGATGCACGGTATGTCATCGACGCGGTACGGGCGGCCGGCCACGCCGATTTGCATGACGACACCAGCCTGCACGACGTCTACCCGTGCGCGGGCGACGACGAGTGGTGTGCCATTTCGATCCGCACCGACGAGGACTGGCATTCGGCGACAGCGGTTTTCGGGCTGTCCGAGCTGGCTACCGATGAGCGGTTCGCGACCGGCGAGGCGCGGGTTGCACACCGGCGGGAATTGCTGGCGCAGATATCGGCGTGGACCCGCGGTCGAACACCGGTGCAGGTCGCCGAGGCTTTGCAATCGGCAGGCGTTCCCGCGGGCCAGATGAACCGTCCGCCCGACATCCTCGACGACCCGCAGCTGCGCGCGCGAAAGCTGTTCATCGAGATGACGCATCCACTGTTCGATCATCCGCTGCCGGCCGAGACCGGTCCGGCGCCGTTTCGGCACATTCCGACCGCGCCTGCGCGCCCGGCGCCGCTGCCCGGCCAGGACACTCGCGAGATCTGTCACAAGGTTCTCGGGATGAGCAGCGAGGAAACCGAGCGGCTGATCAACGACGGCGTGCTGTTTGCCCTCACCGACACCGCCTAGCATTCCCGTCGGCACATATTCCGGAAGGTCGTCATCAATGCCTGTCAACCCCAGGACACCGGTGCTGGTCGGCTACGGTCAGCTCAACCATCGGGAGGACCCGGCGGCTGAAGTCAACGCGAAAGAACCCGTAGACCTGATGGCCGAGGCCGCGCGCCAGGCTGCCGACTCCCGGGTGCTCGAGGCCGTCGACTCCATCTCTGTGGTCAACCTGCTGTCGGCCCGCTATCGCGACGCGGGGCTGCTGCTCGGCCAGCGCATCGGCGCCGACCGACCGGCGACCCGCTACAGCGGCATCGGCGGCAATGTGCCGCAGTCGCTGGTCAACAGGGCCTGCCTGGACATCCAACACGGACGCGCGGACGTTGTGTTGGTTGCCGGCGCGGAAATGTGGCGCACCCGGATGCAGTTGCGCGCCAACGGTAAACGACTCACCTGGACCGACCAGGATGACTCGGTTCCTGTTGCCCAGAGCAGTGACGAAAACGTCCCGATGACCGGGCCGGCCGAGGACCGTATCGGCCTGGATCGCCCCGCCTACATCTACCCGATGTTCGAGCAGGCACTGCGCATCAGCGCGGGCGAGTCGGTCGAGGACCATCGCAAGCGCATTGGCGGGCTATGGGCACGGTTCAGCGCCGTGGCTGTACAGAATCCGCACGCCTGGATTCGTGAACCCGTTACAGCAGAAGCGATTTACTCCGACGGGCCGACGAACCGGATGATCAGCTGGCCTTACACCAAGCTGATGAACTCCAACAACATGGTCGACCAGGCCGCCGCCCTGATCCTGACATCGGTGGAGACCGCGACCCGTCTGCGGATTCCCGTCGAACGGTGGGTGTACCCGTACGCGGGCACCGATGCTCACGACACTTACGCGATCAGTGAGCGCGCCGAACTGCACCGGTCGCCGGCTATCCGGATCGCCGGTGGCCGCGCACTGACACTGGCGGGTCTGGACATCGACGACGTGGACTACGTCGACCTGTACTCCTGTTTCCCATCGGCTGTGCAGGTCGCGGCGGCCGAACTCGGGCTACCGGTTGACGATCCGGCCCGGCCGCTCACCGTGACCGGGGGGCTGACGTTCGCGGGCGGTCCGTGGAGCAACTACGTGTCACACTCGATCGCGACAATGGCCGAACTGCTGACGGCCAACCCGGGCCGGCGCGGCCTGATCACCGCTAACGGCGGCTACCTGACCAAGCACAGCTTCGGCCTCTACGGCACCGAACCACCGTCGGCCGATTTTCGCTGGGAAGACACGCAATCCGCGGTGGACCGAGAGCCCGTCTGCGATGCGGCGGTGGAATGGGAAGGCGTCGGTACCGTCGAATCCTGGACGACGCCGTTTGACCGGGACGGCCGGCCGGAGAAGGCGTTCCTGGCGGTTCGCACCCCCGATGACCGCCGCACCCTGGCTTTGCTGCCTGACCCGGAGGCGGCCGCGCAGACGGTACGTGATGACATCGCGGGCGCCAAGGTGGCGATCCACGCCGACGGCACCGCCACCTTGAAGTAACCAATTTGGGTAGCTGAAAGATGCCTGTGAAGCGGTTCGCGCGCTTATTGTCGTAAGTTAGCTGAACACCGTTGGAGGTGGTCGGGCGTGCGGATCCTGCTCACCGGGGTAACCGGAGTGCTGGGGCGTGCGGTCGCCCGGCAGCTTCTCGCCGCCGGATACGCGGTCAGCGGCATCGCTGCTCGTCCCCATGAAAACTTGGACCCCGACGTCGACTTTGTCTGCGGGCCGCTCGGCGGCCCGATTCTGCATGAGTTGACTGGCGACGCCGATGTGGTCGTCCACCTGGCTCCGATCGAGGCCGGCGCGCCGGGCAGCGCCGGAATCAACGGCCTCGTGCAGGTCGCCCACGCGGCGGCCGGTGCGGGTGCCCGCCTGATCTATGTGTCTCAATCGGCCGGGCAGGCCACGCTGTACCGGCAGGCCGAGGCGCTGGTGTCGAGCGGCTGGGCGCCGAGCCTGATCGTCCGGGCCGCGCCGCTGATGGGCCGGCAGCTGGATTGGACGATCTGCCGCACGGTCGGCAGCTTGCTGGACAGTAAGGATTCGACCCAGCGATTGCGGCTTTTGCATTTCGACGACCTGCTCCGATTCCTGGTGCTGGCAGTGGCGACCAATCGCACCGGGCTGGTCGACCTGGCGACCGGGGACACCACCGAACTGGCCACCGCCCGCCAGCTGCTGCGCCCCGCGGGCCAACGCCCGCGGCTCTCCCGCCTGCCCATCTGGCCCAAGCTGATCTCCGAGCTGGATCTCACGGCACTGCAAGAGGCTTGGAACTTCGAGGTCGCTTGGAGCGCGCGCGATGCCGTAGCCGACACCGCGCACGGATTGGCCGGCCGCAGACTGGATGCCAGGGGCGCGGTGGATCTGCCCGGTCACCTGCCGATACCACTGGAGGTGGCGCCGCGGACCGAGCCGCCCGACGGCACCCGGTTGCTGCCTGTCGCGCCGGACGGACTCGAAGGCGAGTTCGACGATCGGATCGACCCCCGCTTCCCGGTATTCAGCGCGGCGCCGCTGGCCGAGACGCTGCCCGGCCCGTTGACGCCGATGACGCTCGACGTTCAACTCGCCGGTCTGCGCGCCGCCAACCGGGTGATGAGCCAGGTGATGGCTTTAGGCGAGGTGGTTGCCGATGAGTGGGGGAGCCGGGCTATCGCGGTTTTCGGTCACCGCCCCTACGTTGGTGTTTCGGCCAGTGTGATCGCCGCCGGCCAGTTGCCCGGCTGGAACGCGGGCGAGGTCGTGGAACGGTCGCTGGGCGGCGAGCCCGTCGGTGCGCTTTTCCCGCAGGGGCGCCCGCGCGCAATCGGCGGGCTGCTCGGATCAGGCGCCAAGGCCAGGAAAGCCATTGTCGCCAAGAGGGCCTTGGCGTTGTCACGGCATCTGAGGACCGACACCCAGGCCTATGTCGAGGCCGCGACGGCCGAACACCTCGCTGCGGCGCAACTCATTTCGCTGTCGGACGCAGACCTTCAGGTGCGGGCTCGATTGTTGCGGGACCGGATTCACCAGGGCTGGAGTCTGACCGCGCTGTGGTTGATCGACACCGGCTTCACTGCGGCGACGGTTGAGCGCACCGGCCTACGCACCGCCGTGTCCGGGGTGGCCATGCTGGTGGAAAGCGACGTTGTCGAGGCCAAGACGTCCTCGCTGGCGGCGCTGATCCGAAACGATCCGCAATTGTGCGCACTGGCGCTGGAGGCGGACCTCGACGGCATCAGCGCGCTGTCGCGCACTACCGCCGCCGCCATCACCGCCGCGGTGACCCGCATCGCCCACCGCGGGCCGGGTGAAATCGAACTCGCCAACTTGATGTTCGGTGACGATCCGATGATGCTGCTGGTCGCCGCCGGGCGTGCCGCGACCGCGGTGCCCCGCCCGATGCCGCCCGACGGATCGGCGGCGAGGCTGCCCGAGCGGATGGCGGCCAGCGCTCGATCTTCCCGGGAACTGGCCTACGACACGACGATGCGATTCACCCACGAGCTGCGAATGACGCTGCGCGAGCTGGGATCTCGCTTCGCCGCGGCGGACGTCATCGACGTTGCAGGCGAGGTCTTCTACCTCACCTGCGACGAGGCGGTCAGCTTGCCCGCCGATGCCCGGCTGCGGATCAAGCGCCGGCGCGCCGAGCGAGAACGGTTGCAGGGCCTGCGCCTACCCGACGTGATCAACGTCAGCTGAGCAGTTCATCCAACGGCGCCTGCGGGTCGGCCAGTTTGTCGGGATCCACCGGACGCTTCGACCGGATCAGGCTCTTGACGTCGTCGAGCACATCCCAGATGTTGACGTTCATTCCCGCCAGCACCCGGTTGCCGGCATCGAGCCAGAAGGCGACGAATTCGCGACCATCGACGTCGCCGCGGAACACGACCCGCTCGTATTTCGGTGTGTGCCCGGCGTACTCCATCCCCAGGTCGTACTGGTCGGTGAAAAAGTAAGGGATCTCGGTGTATTCGGCTCGTTCACCGAGCATGCCGGCTGCCGCCACCGCGGGCTGCTTGAGCGCGTTGGCCCAGTGCTCGGTGCGGATCCGGCCGCCGAACAATGGATGCTCCGCGGCGGCGATATCACCTACCGCGAAGATGTCTGGGTCGCTGGTGCGCAGCGACACATCGACCAGCACTCCGCCGTCGCCCGTCGCCAGCCCGGCCTCCTCGGCGAGTTCGACGTTGGGTTGCGCGCCGACAGCCACCAGCACAGCGTCGGCGGTTACATTCGACCCGTCAGCCAGCCGCAGGCCGGTGGCCTTGCTGTCGGCGATCGTGATCTCCTCGACCTGGCACTGCAAGCGCAAGTCGACATCGTGGTCGCGGTGCAGCGAGGCGAACACCTCACCGACCTCGGCACCAAGTGCGCCGATCAGCGGCAGCTTGGCGCTCTCGACCACGGTGACATTCACACCGCGCTGCCGGGCGCTGGCAGCGACTTCCAGCCCGATCCAGCCGGCACCGACGACTGCGAGCGAAGACCCTTCCACCAGAGCTGAATTCAGGGCTGACGCATCGTCGATTGTCCGCAGATAATGAACGCCCGCGGCATCGGAGCCCGGAATGGGCAGCCGCCGTGAACGCGATCCAGTGGCCAGCAGCAGCTTGTCATATTTCACAGAGATGTCGTCAGGAAGCTCGACGGTGTGCGCCGCTGCATGCACCGACAGCGCCCGAGTACCCAGGCGCAGGTCGACCTTGTTATCGCGGTACCACGCCTGGTCGTGCACCGTAAAATCGTTGAGCGACTTCTTGCCGGCAAGAAACTCCTTCGACAGCGGCGGCCGTTCGTAGGGCAGGTGGTCCTCTTCGGCGCACACGATGATGCGCCCGTCGAAGTCTTTCTCGCGCAGGGCTTCCACGGCCTTGGCGCCGCCAAGTCCACCTCCGATGATCAGGAATGTGTTCGCGTTGCCCATGCTTGCTACCTTCTTTCCTCAGCTGCGCTCGACCTGTTGGCGCACATTGTCATCGAGTGATGCCCGCACCAAGGCGGCAGCTAGACGGGCGTTGGCGCGCGGGGCGAGTGCGCCTAGCTTCGTCGGGTCGCTGGGCAACCCCAGCGCCGTGGCGGCACGGATGGCACGTTTGTCGAAATATGGCCGTACCCAAGGCCATACGTCTTGGACTTCACGCAGGTAGATGTCGGCGCCGGTGTCGCCGATTCCCTTGAATTTCTTGAGCATTCGCTTTGCGGCGTCGATGTCGCCACCGCTGCGCCGGGCAATTTCTCGGAGGTCGCCGGAGTATTCGTCCAGAGCCAGCTGAGCGATCTCGGTGAGCCGGGTCGCCGAACTCTCGTCGTAGCGCACGTAGTGCGCCCGGCCGAAGGCGTCGATCATTGTGCGCCGATCGGAATCCAGCACCGCCTTCGGTGTCCGCAGGCCATCGCTGAACAGTTCGTGTCCGGCGCGCATGGCGATCGTCGCGTCGATCGGCTTGCTGGCCAGCATGCACAGCACCAGCAGCTGAAACAGCGGCATCGGCTTGTCGCTGATCCGGACTCCCGCCTCGGCCGCATAGGTGGTGCCCGCGGCGTTCAGCAGTCGTCGCACCACGTCCTTCGGCTCGCCCATAACGCTTCGCGTACCCACCGCGGCAGGTCACCAACCGCGCGGTTCACTTTGGCGGCAGGCTGCGCACATGGTTCAGCCCACGCGTCACCCAGCTTTGCAGCTGGCGTTTGGTTTTCACTGCGTCGGAGTGCACCCGTAGCCAGCCGCGGGTCTCGCGGCCGGCCATCACCATCGGGCTGACGTGCGCACGGCCGAGCAGTTTGTCGGTTTCGTCCGGCGGCACCCGCACCAGCAACCCGCCCTGTCCGCTGACGGCGAGGGCCATGTGCCCACTGATCAGAAAAGCGAGTCCGCCGAACATCCGCTTCTCGTCGACACCACGCTCAGGCGCCAGCAGTTCTCTGATTCGCTCGACCAACTCCGTGTCGTAGGCCACGACTGAACGGTAGCGCCAAGCACCGACCTACGGCCTCAGTCCAGATCCACCCGAATCGTCAGCAAATCGCTTCCCATCAGCCGCACCAGAGCGCTGTTGAATCCGGGCAAGCTGCGCAGTCGCTCCTGAGCATCGTCATCGGGAAGCAGGTGGGCGGTTCCGGTTCGCCACCGGCCGTGGATGCGCAGCCGTACCGCGGGATCGGCCTTGATGTTGAGCACGTAATGCGAATGCTCGCCATGCTCGGAGACCATCCAGAACTGGTTGCCGATCACCCGGCCGCCGATCGCGGTGCGGCGCGGCTGCCCCGACTTTCGCCCGGTGGTCTCCAGCATGGTCATCGGTGACCGTCGACCAACTGGATTGACCACGAGGCGTTGGGTGGTGTGAACGATGCGGCGTTTGAGCCGTTGCAGGTCGGTCATCACCGCAGGCTAGCCGACGTCAGGCCGCGGCCGTCACCTGCTCCCGGGCGGGTTCCAGTGCCTGGGCGACGATCTCGGCGACGTCGGTCATCGGCTTGACATCCAACGCCTCGAGCACCTCGGCGGGCACATCGTCCAGATCCGGCTCGTTGCGCTGCGGGATGAACACGGTTGACAACCCGGCCCGTTGCGCGGCCAGCAGCTTTTGCTTGACGCCGCCGATCGGCAACACCCGGCCATTCAACGTCACTTCGCCGGTCATCCCGACGTCGGCGCGGACCTGGCGCCCAGTGGCCATCGACACCAGCGCGGTCACCATCGTGACACCGGCCGAGGGCCCGTCTTTCGGGACGGCGCCGGCGGGCACGTGCACGTGGATCCGCCGGTCAAGCGTCGACGGGTCGACACCCAATTCCGCTGCGTGCGAACGGACGTAGGACAGCGCGATCTGCGCGGACTCCTTCATCACGTCACCCAGTTGACCGGTCAGCTGCAGGCCCGGCTCACCCTCGTTGGCGCCGGCCTCGATGTAGAGCACGTCGCCGCCCAGGCCGGTCACGGCCAAGCCGGTCGCCACGCCAGGCACCGCGGTGCGTTCAGCCGACTCGGGCGTAAACCGCGGCCGGCCAAGATAACCCACCAGATCCGGCTCGTCGATGGTCACCGGTTCGTCGGCGATCTTCGTCGTCACCTTGCGCAGCGCCTTGGCCAGCAGTCGCTCGAACTGCCGCACGCCCGGTTCGCGGGTGTAGTCGGCGGCGATCTTGCGCAGAGCGGCTTCGGTCACGGTGACCTCGTCGTCGTTCAACGCGGCCCGCTCCCGCTGCCGGGGCAGTAGGTAGTCGCGAGCGATGGCGACCTTGTCGTCTTCGGTGTACCCGTCGATCTGCACCAACTCCATGCGGTCCAGCAGCGCCGACGGAATGTTCTCGACCACGTTGGCGGTGGCCAGGAACACCACATCGGACAGGTCCAGGTCCAGATCCAGGTAGTGGTCGCGGAAGGTGTGGTTCTGCGCGGGGTCGAGCACCTCGAGCAGCGCCGCACTCGGGTCGCCGCGGTAGTCGGAACCGACCTTGTCGATTTCGTCCAGCAGCACAACGGGATTCATCGAACCCGCCTCACCGATCGCTCGCACGATCCGACCGGGCAGCGCGCCCACGTAGGTGCGCCGGTGACCGCGGATCTCGGCCTCGTCGCGCACACCGCCCAGCGCGACGCGCACGAACTTGCGACCCAATGCCCTTGCCACGCTTTCGCCCAGCGACGTCTTGCCGACGCCGGGCGGGCCGGCGAGCACCATCACCGCGCCCGAGCCGCGCCCACCGACGACCTGCAGCCCACGCTGGGCGCGCCGGGTACGCACCGCCAGGTACTCGACGATGCGATCCTTGACGTCGACCAGCCCGTGGTGGTCGGTGTCCAAGATTTCCCGCGCCGCCGCCAGGTCCGTCGAATCCTCCGTCCTGACGTTCCAGGGCAGGTCGAGCACGGTGTCCAGCCAGGTGCGGATCCAGCCGCCTTCGGGGCTTTGATCGCTGGAGCGTTCCAGCTTGCCAACTTCGCGCAGCGCGGCCTCACGCACCTTTTCGGGCAGATCGGCGGCCTCCACGCGGGCGCGGTAATCGTCGGACCCCTCTGGCTCGCCCTCGCCGAGCTCTTTACGGATCGCAGCCAGCTGTTGCCGCAGCAAAAATTCCTTCTGCTGCTTCTCCATGCCCTCGCGGACGTCCTCGGCGATCTTGTCGTTGACCTCGACCTCAGCCAAGTGGTCACCGGTCCAGTCGATCAACACCTGCAGCCGTTCGCCGACATTCTCGGTCTCCAGCAACTGGCGTTTCTGCACGTCGGTCAGATACGACGCGTAGCCGGCCATGTCGGCCAGCGCGGACGGATCGGTCAGCCGGTTGACAACGTCGACGAGCTCCCATGCCTCGCGGCGTTGCAACATCGCCAGCAGCAGTTTCTTGTATTCGGCGGCCAGCGCACGGGTCTCGTCGTCGGGGTCGGGCTCGGTGACCTCGGTCACCTCAACCCACAGCGCGGCGCCCGGCCCGGTCGCTCCGACGCCGATCTGAGCCCGTCGCTCGCCGCGCACAACGGCGGCGGTGCCGCCACCAGGCATGCGGCCGACCTGCAAAATTGTCGTCAGCACGCCATAGGACGGGTAGCGGTCGTCGAGCCGCGGCGCGATCAGCAGCTTGCCCGAATCGGTGGCTCGAGCAGCGTCGACAGCAGCGCGAGCAGCATCGTCCAGGGCGATCGGCACCACCATTCCGGGCAACACGATCGGATCTTTGAGAAACAACACCGGCACTGATTTGGCTTCAGCCATCAACAATCCTCCAAAGTTAAGCCTGATGCGCTCAACCTGGATTGAGTCCAGTTTGTTCCCGGCGCGTCACGAACCGGCGGAGGCCCGCTGGCGGGCCCGGAAGGCCTGCACTTTTGCTTTGTTACCGCAGGCGCCCATCCCGCACCAATGCCGGTTTTTCGCTCGTGACGCATCCAGGTACAGGCGGGTGCAGTCCGGGTGCGCACACTGCTTGACGTTCTCGATGTCGCTTCCGGCCAGCAGCTCGAGCAGATCCGCGGCCAGCCTCGCCAGCAGTTGCGACGGGGTGCCTGCGCGGCGGGTGGCGCCGGTGCGCAGTAGTCGCGGCGTGAGCTGAGGTTGGCAAGCCCACTGGTTAAGCAGCTCGATGTTGGCGAACTGGGGCCGGCGGCCCTCGAGTCGGGCGGTGACGGTCCGGTAGACGGCTTCGCGCAGCTCGATCGCGGCCGCCAGATCGTCGTCCGTGATATCGACGGCAGCGTCCAACAGCCCGGCCTGAACCGCCCAGTCCGACAGCAGTTCCGGCCCGGTCAGCAGCTCCTGGCGTGAGCTCAGCCGGTGCGTCATGGTGCCGACGAAGTTCAGGCATTGCCGGCCACTGAGATAGACGAACGTCACAAGTAACCACCTTGACAGGTTTCACCTGCACGCGCCAGGCGTAACCATATAGACCGGTTACCCCGGGACGGACCGAAATGAACGGGAAAAGCCGCTGCGCCGTCTAAGCGAGTAACCAGCCGATCTATTTGGCAGTGAAAGGCGAAAGGACCCAACCGAAATGGACCTCCACCGCATCACCCACCCGCTGAGGTTAGCGATGGGATCGCACTCCCCGGGTTCCGGCAAAGGGTGCGCAATGAATGTGATCTCCTACATCAACGGCGACGCGCAGGTCACCGACTTTCCCACCTGCTCGGCCCGGCCGCTGAGCCTGCTCGTGCAGTCAACCAACGACTTGCTGGCGGGAGCCGACGGCTACCTGTCACCCGAACACAGCGTGGTCGCCCTGGACCTTGCCTGGCAGACCGTGGGAACCGCCGATGTTCCAGACACCGTCGTGCACGCCTGGGTGGCCGAACTGCTGACCGACCCAGTGTGGGGAGTGCTTCGGTACACCAAGATCACCTCGCACAAAGCAATCCTCGACGTTGCCGAACTGCACCGCGCCGCCGCGTCGGATGACATGGCGCCCATGGCCGATTGGGATGCGGCGGGCCGCACCGCCCGCGCGGTGGCCACCAATCTCAGCGGCGCCGGAACGCGTGCCGTCCAGGCCGCGTCCGAGTCGAGCACGTTCGTCGACAACGACCTTCTGATGGCACTCGACAAAGTGGTCGTTCACGCACAGAACGCGTATGCGCTGGCGTCCGGGGACGCCTCGGCGGCAATCCGGGTCGCCGAGCTCACCGGCCACGCGATCCGCTCCTGGCGTCGGCTCGCCGAACTGGATGCGCAGAAGGCACGCGACGTCAGCCCGGCACTGCTGGGCCAAGAGGTGCAGCTTGCGGGCCGAACCCAAGCGGTCGAATCACCCGCTGGTACACCCGAATGGGTGGTTTCTGCCGCCTCGCGGCCTGTGGCAGGCCATGGCCGGGATGGAGTCGGAGAAGCAGATAATCGAGCGCCGCATGGTGCTGCCGCTTACCGAGCCGCACACCGCCGAACAATGTGGCGTCTCACCGCCGAAAGCGGTGATCTTGTTCGGTCCACCTGGCACCGGTAAAACCAGCTTTGCGAAGGCCGTCGCCGGCCGGCCCGGCTTGCCGTTCGTCGAACTATTCCCGTCGCGGCTAGCCACGCCCGACGTTGCCATGGCCAGTGCACTGCGGGAAGCGTTCGCCACACTGATGGAGCTGGAAGCAGTCGTGGTCTTCATCGACGAGGTTGAAGAGATCGCCGGACCACGCTCCGGGGCGCCGTCCGATCCTGCGCACGGCGTCACCAACGAACTTCTCAAGTTGATCCCGGCCTTTCGGCAGCGTGATGAGCGGCTGTTGATTTGCGCAACGAACTCAGTGCGGTCGCTGGATTCGGCGTTCCTGCGGCCTGGCCGATTCGACTACATCATTCCGATCGGACCTCCGGATGCCACCGCGCGAGCCGCTATTTGGAGCCGCTACCTCGGGTCGGCCGCCGATTCCGTTGACGTCGGAGCGCTAGTCGCCGCAACCGAGATGTTCACTCCGGCCGACATCGAGTTCGCGGCCCGCAAGGGCGCTCAGTTGGGTTTTGAGCGAGAGATCGAGTTCCGCCGCGGCGAGCCGGCGAGCACCAAGGACCACCTGACCGCGGTCCACGAGACCCGCCCGTCGCTGACCGAGGCGATGCTCGACGAGTTGTCCGACGACATTGCGCAGCGGACGCGATTGTGACAGTCGGACGACTGCCTTTCCGTCAGAACGGACGATCGGCGTAGTCTCCGCCCATGGCGACCGGCCGGGAGTCGCTGCGGGTGCAACTCATCGCATACACCTGCAGCCAGAACTGCATGGGCGTCCGCGGAAACTCCGGGGGATGCTGCACGCTCGACGATCGCGACTTCATCATCGGGCCGGTCCGCGACGCGGATGCCTTCCTGGCCGACCTTGGCCGGCGACTCGGCCGCGAGGTGTCCCGAGCTGAGGCGTTCATCGACTTCGAGGAGGGCCGGGCCCTCTTCCCGGAGCGCCCGTCGTGGCAGGAACCCGCTAATTACCCGGCCCTACGCGTCCGGCCTGACCTGGATTGGATTCCGTGCCGGTTCTTCGAGCCGACGACGGGTGCGTGCACCGTCTACGACATCCGTCCCGCGATGTGCCGAAACTATCTCTGCGACCACCTCAAGGACGTCATTTCCCTGCTCAACCTCGACGACGAGGCGGCTTCACCGGGATGAGCGGCGCAGCTGGGTCGCATGCGTGGGGGAGACAATTAGAAGGGCGGTGGTTCGTAATTCGCGGCGAGCCAAGCGGCGTGTTTTTGGCGCTCTTCGGCGAGGCGTTCTTCGTTGATTTGTCGCTCCGCGCCGATGCGGTAGCGGCGATCTTGTGCCCGCGTGCGTTGGCGTCGCGGCATCATCAAACCCCGAGCGCTACTGGACGGTTCGCCAGTCCGGGCGATTTTCAGCTCTCCGGTTGAGGTGGCCAACACAGGAAAGAAGAGGCTGCCGCCAGGGCTGGTGGAGTAGGTGTGGCCACTGGGCGCGGTCCACTCGACGGTGCCATCGGGTAGCTGACGATCGGCCCAGCCGCCACAGCCGGTGTAGAACGTCTTGAGCAAATGGTGATAACGGCACAGCAGCTTGAGATTCGAGGCGTGGGTCGGGCCCGCCGGGAACGGGACGGTGTGGTCAACATCGCAGACCTCAGCCGGCGCATCGCAGCCGGGGAAGCGGCAGGTCAAGTCCCGACAGCGCACGAATTCGGCCAACGCCGCCGACGGCCGATACCCACGCTCGGGCCCCGCCGGCATTATCAGCGGCTTGATCGTTGCGGTTGCCGCCATGTCACGCACCGTGGTGGAGGCCAGCGGCCCGAAATTCGTCAAGTAGCACGGCGCTTGAGAGTCACCGCTGATCGTCGCCTGCTCGGCCAGGACATGAATGACCACGTCGGTGCCCGGGCGTCGGTGCGCGGCCGTGCAGTCCGGCGAGCCGCATTCGCAGCGCATCGCCGCCAGCCCGGCGACCACAGCGCCCAGGGCGTCGGCCCGACGTTGCTGCTTGGTGCGCGGATCTGCCGCGCAGACGGTGTCAGCCAGCACATCTAGCTTCTGATCCAACGCCACGCCATCGGCGGCGTGCAGCTGCGCCCACACCCCGACCAATTCCGCATCGGTGGGCGCGACTTCGACATAGCGATCCTCAGTGCGCTCACCCGGCACCCGCCTGCCGGCCGGATCGAACCGCACCACCCACATGTCGATGCGCTCAAAAAGTTTCGGCCCAGAAAGCCGCATCCACTTCGGCGCATGCCGGGCGATGGCCGCATCCAGCTTGGCGACCAACGCCGGATCCTCAACCAACTCGGTGCGCGACACCACCGCAGCCATCAGACGAAAGTCAATGAGTCCGCGCGCGAAAACCTCGGCCACCCGCGGCAACCGCTCGCGCAACACGATCGCATAACGCAACCGCCCCCGCGCTCGACCCCGGCTCACATGCAACGCCGCGGCGACCTCAGCGACGACGTTCTCATGACCGTCGATCGCCCAGCTCTCCCGATCGACATCATCCTCCGGCGCGCGACGGGCATACAACTCGCCGATCGCGGCCAACTCCCGCGCGCACCACGCGTTCTGGCGGCGCGCCGCATCGATGAGAACGTCGACCACACCGGCGTCATCCACACCGACAAACGACGCCACGGCCTGCGCAGACGCACCAGAATCGAACATACATTCGATAGTACGCCGCGGCTACGACATTGAAACTCAGCTGGGCCAGCTCACCGGGACCAGCCGTCGCAGCTGCGTGACGTGCCTGGGGGAGAGCTCTTCGAGGCAGGTGACACCGAGCAGCCGCATGGTGCGGGTCAACTGGCCAGCCAGAATTTCGATGGCACGACGAACGCCCGCTTCACCACCGGCCATCAGCCCATATAGGTAAGCCCGGCCGATGAGCGTGCAGCGGGCACCCAACGCGATCGCGGCGACGACGTCGGCGCCCGACATGATGCCGGTGTCCACCAAGATCTCGGTGTCGGTGCCGAGCTCGCGCACAATGGACGGCAGTAGGTGAAACGGCACCGGGGCCCGATCGAGTTGGCGGCCACCATGGTTGGACAACACCACGCCGTCGACGCCGCGATCAACGACGGCGCGGGCGTCGTCGAGGGTCTGGATTCCCTTCACGACGAGCTTGCCCGGCCACTGCGCCTTGATCCATTCCAAGTCATCGAAGGTGAGGCTGGGGTCGAACATGGTGTCGAGGTATTCGCCCACGGTGCCCGACCACCGATCCAGCGACGCGAAGGCCAGCGGTTCGGTGGTCAACAGGTCAAACCACCAACGTGGGTGCGGCACCGCGTTGAGCACCGTTCGCACCGTCAACGCCGGCGGAATCGACATCCCGTTGCGTACGTCGCGCAGCCGCGCACCGGCGACCGGCACATCGACGGTGGCCAGCAGGGTGTCGAAGCCGGCGTCGGCGGCCCGTCGCACCAATGCCATCGAGCGCTCCCGATCACGCCACATGTACAGCTGAAACCACTTGCGGCCCTGCGGCGCAGCCGCCGCCACCTCTTCGACGGAGGCGGTGCCCAGCGTCGACAACGAGAACGGGATCCCGGCCGCCGCGGCCATCCTGGCCCCAGCGATCTCGCCTTCGGTGTGCATCAACCGGGTGAAGCCCGTCGGCGCGATCGCGAACGGCAGCGCAATGGACCCACCGAGCACCTCCCAACCGGTCGCGACATTGCTGACGTCGCGCAGGATCGTGGGGTGAAACTCGATGTCGCGAAACGCTTGTCGCGCACGTTCCAGCGAGATCTCCTCCTCGGCCGCGCCGTCGGTGTAGTCGAACGCCGCCCGCGGTGTCCGCCGCTTGGCGATGCGTCGCAGATCATGGATGGTCTGCGCGTCGTCGAGCCGGCGTTGGGCCCGGTCGAGTCGGGGCTTGCGGAACCGGATCAGCGGCGCGAGGTCATGGATCCTCGGCACCCGCCGTTTGACCACTGTGCCACCGTAGGTCATATGCAATCCGCAAGCGACCCCTTCAATCTGCAGCGCTTCGTCGATGCCCAGGAGCGGGTGTACCGAGGCGTCCTCGACGAGTTGCGGGCCGGCCGCAAGCGCAGCCATTGGATCTGGTTCATCTTCCCGCAGGTCGCCGGGCTGGGCAGCAGTCCGACCGCGGCCCGCTACGCGATCTCCTCGCTCGACGAAGCCCGGGCGTACCTTCGGCACGAGCTGCTCGGACCGCGGTTGCACGAATGCGCGCAGCTGGTCAACGCCGTGCGAGGCCGCTCGATCGGAGAGATCTTCGGGTCGCCCGACGACCTGAAGGTTCGCTCGTCGATGACGTTGTTCGCCCACGCGACCGACAACAACCGGGATTTCGTGCAACTGCTCGAGCGGTATTACGACGGCGAGGAAGATCCGCTGACAGTGGCGAGGCTGACCTAGACCGGCCGCAGGATTCGCCAGCCGTGCGGCTCGATCCGCACCCGGTCGACGACTTCCTCCGGCGGCATGCCACTTCCGGCGATCACCTGGGCCTGCCCCACACCCAACTCGCCTAACACGACCGGAAGTGGGTCTTGGTCGATGTTGAGCGCCACGATCAGCGCCTGCTCGCCGTGCCGGGACTCATACACGTAATGCCGGTTGTCCAGTCGCAGCGAGGTCGTCGACGCGCCGTGCAGCCAGGAATGGCGCCGACGCAGCCCAACCAGGTATTGATGCAGCCGCCATACTTCGGCCCCACGCTCATCCAGCCGCACTGGGAGAGAGCTGAATTCGGGCCGCACCGCGTCGTCGCCGCCGAATCGCTCCTCCTTGACTCCGAGGTACCCGAACTCGTCGCCGGCGTAGATGCTGGGGATGCCGCCGACGGTCACCAGGATCACCAGGGCGTGAGCGAGGTGTTCGGGACGTTCGAGTTGGCTCGCGATGCGGGTGACATCGTGATTGCCGATGAACGTCAGCGGAGGAAAACTCTCGACGAAATCGTTGTGGCGCCGCAACGCCCAGTCCAGCTCGAAAAAGTTGCCGTCGTTGAGGCCGCTCCAGATCGCCTTCCACAGCTCATACTGGGTGACGGAGTCGAAACCGGCCGCACGAACCACCGCGGCGTAGTCGCCGTGGATCAGCTCTCCGACAAACCACGCATCCGGTGCGAGCCGACGAACTCTCGGCAGGACTGTAGCCCAAAATTGTTGCGGCACAGCATACGCCGCATCAAGCCGCCAGCCGTCAGCGCCTCGCCGCAACCAATGCGCCATGATCTCCGCGGTGTATTCTGCGACCTCGGGGTTGTCGTGGTTCAGCGTCAGCAGGCCGTCATGTCCTTCGAAGGTGTGAAAGTGGCCGGGTCGGCCGCGAAACCAGCGCGCCGCCGCGACGTCGTGTGTCGCTTCGCGATAGCGGGGGAAGTCGACACCGACGTGGTTGAACACGCCGTCGAGCAGCACTCGCAAGCCCCGTCGATGCGCTTCGGCGACGAGGTAGTCGAAATCGTCGTCGTCGCCGAGCCGAGGATCGATCCGGTAATGGTCGGTGGTGTCGTAACCGTGTGTGCGCGAGGCGAAGATCGGCCCCAGCGCGATGCCTGACGCACCGAGCTGGATGGCGTGATCGAACCAATCGACGACCCGCCGCAGCCGATGTTCAGCTGGATCCGGGGGCGCAACCGCCGGAAAAGCACCAACGAAGCCGAGAGGGTAGACATGCCACCAGATCACATGCCGTACCCATGGCGGTACCGTCACCGGCGATACCTGGCTTCGTAAAGGCTTTTCATCTCGGCCTCGAGTTCGGGCGCCGGACCATCGGCTACCGCTCTGGGCGCGACCGTGGTGATCGGCAACATGGCCACCGGTGTGGGCACATGCCACTCGGCCAGCCATTGGGTCAGCTGCGCACACGACGTGGCGTAGACGATGCGCCCGAGACCGGCCCAGGCGTGCGAGGCCGCACACATCGGACACTGCTCACACGACGTGTACACGGTGGCCCGAATGCGATGGACCGGAGCCATATTCGCTATCGCCCAACGGATGATCCCCATCTCGGCATGCAGCGTCTGGTCGTCGTCGGTGATCCGGTTGTGGTCCTCGTAGAGCGTCCGGCCCTTGGCGTCGACCAAGATCGCGCCGAACGGCGCGTGCCCGTTGTCGAGTGCGGTGTGAGCGAGTTCGACACAGCGCCGCAAACGTTGCAGATCGACTTGGCTGACGCCCACAGACCCGAAGTCTACGGGCGGCGTCTAGCCGGTGGCTGCCAGCGTTTGCGCCGTGGTCATCGCCTGCGCGACGCCAGACACGATCGCGGCCGCCTTCAACGCCTCGAAGATGGCTTCCCGGTCGACGCCGTCCTCGCGCAGGGTGTGCTCGTGGGCGGTCACGCAGTGCGAACACCCGTTGATCGACGACACCGCGAAGGACCACAGCTCGAAATTCGCCTTGTCCACCCCGGGGTTAGCGATCAGGTTCATCCGCAGCCCAGGGCGCAGGTCGTCGTACTTGCCGTCGAGGAAGCCGCGGCCACGGTAGAACACGTTGTTCATGCCCATGATCGACGCGGCGCCCAGCGCCGCCTGGTAAGCCTCGGACGACAGGTGGTCGGCCGCCTCGGCGCCGATTTCGGCCAGCACCTGGGTGTTCCGGCTGGCCGCGGCACTGGCCAGCAGGGTGCCCCACAGTTGCTCGGAGTTGAGCACGGTGCTGCGAGTGATCGAGCCCAGGTTGAGCTTGAGGTCCTTGGCGTATTCGGGCAGTGCGTCCTTGAGATTGTCGATGCTCATGTGCGGCCCTCCTCTCGACCGTTTCGGATCGCACTGCTCTGTTGATCGTCGGCGGCGCGGCTCATCAGGCTGACTTCCTCAACTCTTCGCCGGCGTCGATCGTGGGGTCGCCCTTGCGCCAATTGCAGGCACACAGTTCGTCGGACTGCAGGGCATCGAGCACCCGCAGCACCTCGTCGACGTTGCGGCCCACCGAACCGGCTGTCACCGAGACGAATTGGATCTCGTTGCTGGGGTCGACGATGAACGTGACCCGGTCGGCCACACCCTCGTTGTTGAGCGCGCCGGTGGGTTCGACGAGTTCCCGCTTGATGTCCGAGAGCATGGGGAACGGCAGCTTTTTGAGGTCCTCGTGTTGGGCACGCCACTGGAAGTGGACGAACTCGCTGTCCACCGAAACGCCGAGAACCTGCGTGTCGCGGTCCTCGAACTCGTCGTTGAGTTTGCCAAACGCGGCAATCTCGGTCGGGCACACGAAGGTGAAGTCCTTCGGCCAGAAGAACACCACCCGCCACTTGCCCTCGTAGTCGTCGCTGGAGACGGTGGTGAAGTAGTCGCCGGGCTGCTGGGCATCGACCTTGGACAGGTCGCCACCGATCAGCGCGGTCAGTCGGTAGGCGGGGAACTGGTCACCGATGGTCAGAAGTGCCATGTCACTCCCTAATCAGTTCGTAGGGATGGGTTGGCGGTCATAGGACCGTGGATTTGTTCCTTGCCGGTCTGCTGCCGGGTGATGCCTGGTTTCTCCCGTCGTTCGACGACTTGCGAAAGAGCGGCGCGCCTGGC
>Ga0335075_10000771_pt1 | contig 54343 bp, 43 predicted proteins | sample Lox_Sample_24_FD_206723 | JGI IMG/M metagenome (GOLD analysis project Ga0335075, IMG submission 206723) | Soil microbial communities from Loxahatchee National Wildlife Refuge, Florida, United States - Lox_Sample_2.4 | ecosystem: Environmental > Terrestrial > Soil > Wetlands | place: USA... | reverse complement strand
ACTGGTCGAAGCCATGGAACCGAGTCGAAGTCTGAACCGGAATCCTCTCTTCCAGGTGATGTTTGTTTTGCAAAACGCTCCCAAAAAACCGGCCGAGCTTCCTGGACTGGCGATGCAGGAGATCGAACTCGAAAGCGGCGTGGCGAAGTTTGACTTAACGCTAGAGATCATTGACTTAGGCGACTTGTACTGCACGCTTGAGTACGATTCGGATCTCTACGATGAGATGACGATTCAAAGAATGGCCGATCACTTTTCCAAGCTCGTCGAAGCAATTGCGGATGCACCAGATGCAAAGCTGGCGCAGTTCTCTTTACTGAGCGCAACTGAAGTGCAGCAATTCGAGGTTTGGAATGACACTAGCCGCGAATATTCGCGGCATCTGTGCGTTCACACCGCTTTTGAAGACCAGGCTGCACGTACGCCCGAGAAGACTGCGATTTTCGAAAATGAAAATCGCTTAAGCTACCGGGATTTGAATGCACTTTCCAACCGCCTGGCGAGACGCCTGCTCGACAAGGGACTGCGACCGGGGAAGCTCGCCGGAATCTCCATGCGTCGGTCAACCGAAATGATGATTGCCCTTCTGGGAATCCTGAAAACCGGTGCAGCTTATGTTCCGTTAGACCCCGATTATCCCGATCAGCGTCTGGAGTTTCTTGTCGAGGATTCACGAGTTGACCTTGTTGTGACCACACCAGAATTGGCCGGGCTGTGGGGGAAGTTTGGGATTACAGTCGTTATTTTTGATGCCAAAGGTCTTGCGAGCGCGGCGGAGGACACGAATAACCTTGCAGTGTCAGTCTCCGCCGAAGACCGGATGTATGTTATCTACACATCCGGATCGACGGGCACTCCGAAGGGAGTTGAAGGAACACATCGCGCCGCCATGAACCGGTTTTCTTGGATGTGGGAGGCATATCCTTTTCTGGAAAGCGAGACCTGCTGCCAGAAGACGTCTCTGGGATTTGTCGATTCCGTCTGGGAAATATTTGGTCCCCTTGTGAAAGGTATTCCGTCGGTGATTCTTCCCACCGAGGCACTACTCCACCCTGAGCATCTGATTGACCTGCTCTCGCAACATCATGTCACGCGACTCGTACTCGTACCCTCTCTGTTAAGGCTGATCCTGGATGGCGTTGAAAAGCCAGATGCCCGCATGTCAAAGCTCCGCCTGTGGACATGTAGTGGCGAGCCACTTCCACATGACTTGGTAAAGCGTTTTCGAGAGCAGCTGCCGGGAGCAACTCTGCTGAATATCTATGGTTCTTCGGAGGTCGCAGCAGATGTCACATGGCACGAAGTCAGCCGTAGCGAGCACAGCGCTCAAGCGCCAATAGGAAGACCTATCAACAATGTGAAGATCTTTCTACTTGATCGCCACCTGAATCGAGTACCTGTGGGGGTAACTGGAGAGATTTACGTGGGAGGGGATTGTGTGGCGCAAGGGTATCTGGGGAAGCCTGAGCTGACGGCGGAACGGTTTTTTGTGCATTCTGTCGACGGTGGAGCTTCCCTTCGTCTTTTCAAGACGGGCGATCTTGGACGCTATTTACCGAGTGGCGAGATCGAGTACCTGGGCCGAACTGACAACCAAGTAAAGATCCGGGGAATTCGCGTCGAGCTGGAGGAAATTGAAGCAGTTCTAGCGTCGTATCCGACGATACGAGACGCTGTGGTGGTGCTTGCTGAACGGTCCGGACAGCAGAGGCTTACCGCATATATAGAATTGCGTTCCGGTTTGCGTGCAGAGGTCGGCGACCTGCGCCGACACATGCGTTCCAGGTTACCGGAAACGATGGTTCCAACTGACTACGTTGTCGTGGATGAGTTTCTACTCTTGCCCAGTGGTAAGGTCGACCGAAGAGGCCTGGCGCTAAGGACGTTCGGACACCCTCTTACCGAAGTGGACTACGTCGCCCCGGAAACGGCAACCGAGGAACGACTCGTTGGTATCTGGCATAATTTGCTCAGTGTTGAGAAGATCGGTATAACTGACAATTTTTTTGAGCTGGGCGGCCATTCGCTGATGGTCATGCAAGTAGTGGCAAGAATCAGGAAGGAATTCGACGTGGAAGTTTCGATACGGAGCCTTTTTGACGACCCGACGATCCGCGGATTAGCGAGAGAGGTGGAGGACGCCAAGGCCAAGGGTCTCAAGGCCGCCGTGCCGATCTCGGCTTTCGTACAGGCGCAAGACCACCGCGATCGATTCAAATCATCGCTCGAAGCCCTATCACGGGAAGAGCTTGAAGAAATACTGCGTGACGTTCTCAGAGAGAAGGCGGTGGGTTCATCGAATTAAAGTCATCTGTTAAAGTACCCTGCCCCGCATTTTCGAGCGTCATTGGACTACAACCCAAACATAAACATGGCCCTACCCGCTGAGATCAGGACAACCTGTTGTGCGTCGACAGTAAATGAGATCGGGGCGGCGAAAGTGTCTCCACCCAAGTAAACGCGCCACAACTCGCGTCCGGTAGCGGAATCGATGGCAAAAGCGAAACCTCCAGCTTCGCCAAATACCAGACCCCCGCCAGTCGCTAGCAGTCCACTGTAACCGTGGGAGAGAGATTTAGCTCCATCTGGCAGGGAAGATTCCGATCGCTCCCACTTCTTCTCGCCGGTTGCAGCAGCGAGAGCCCGGACAACACGTACTTCCGGCACGACATAGTTACCACCGGAGCTACCCGGATAAAAGCCGAGATCGCCGCGCGCTGGGTTGGGCGATTTGGTAAATACCGAAGCTCCCTCGGTAGCCGGAACGAAGATCGTGGATGTTCTCGGGTCATATGCAGAATTTTGCCAGTTCGTCCCGCCTCCGACCCCCGGTCTTGTTACTCGACCTGAAGGTGAACTTTCAGAGTCTACGGACAGGATGGGACGTCCGACCGCATTGAGGCTTTTCGCCCAGTTCTGTTCGACGAAGGGCACGCCTAACAGGAACTCGCCCGTTTTTCGATCAAGAACGTAATAGAATCCATTTCGGTCTGCTACGCAGAGGACTGGAACTGAGGCGCCTTTGATAGGGAGGTCCGTAAGGATGGGCGTCTGTGTGGAATCAAAATCGTGTTCATCGTGAGGCGTGAACTGAAAGTACCAGGCCAGTTTTCCTGAGCTGGCGTGTAAGGCAATCAGGCTGTCGGTGAACAGGTTGTCACCGGGACGAACGTCTCCCTGGAGCCCTGGGGAAGGATTGCCCACCCCCCAATAGAGAAGATCTAGCGACGGATCGTAACTGCCGGTGATCCAAGTCGGCCCTCCACCGGTTCGCCAAGCTTCGTTTTTCCAGGTGTCGTGCCCGAATTCCCCAGGACCTGGTATTGTGTTGAACCTCCATTGCTGCTGACCGGTTTTTGTGTCATAAGCTGCGAGGAAGCCGCGAATGCCATACTCGCCGCCTGCAACGCCAACAACGACGGAGTCATTAACGATGAGCGGTGCTCCAGTCATCGCGAAGCCGTCGGCGGGATTGCACACGGGGGTCTCCCACATTTCGACCCCGGTGCTTGCATTAACGGCAACTAAATAACAATCGAGGCTACCCATGAAAAGCACGTTACCCAAAATCGCGAGTCCCCGGTTGGTTGGAGCGCAGCATACCGGAAGCTTATCGGGTAGCCTCCGACGATACTGCCATCTTAGAGCCCCGGTGTTTTCGTCCAGGGCAACGATATTGGACGGAGGTTCCGAGGCAAAAATAAGACCGCCAGCGACGATCGGGGTCGATTCGATTCTTGCTGACTCAGTTGTGTCGAATTGATGCACCCAACGGACTCGCAATCGCGCAACATTCTCCCGGCTAATCTCACTCGATGATGCGTAACGATGTCCATCGAGGGAGCCAGAATAGGTCAGCCATTGATCTGACCTGCTTAGGGCGTTTCGGATTTGATCACTCGTGATCTCAAGGTCCGCGGGGGGCGATTGCTCCGCGCTCGTCTTCAAAGCACCCTGTTGCAGTGTCCTTAGATAACCGATCAGTTGCCACCGTTCCAAAGGGGACATGGGGACACGAGGCATGCCGGTTCCAGAGATACCGTCTCGCACAATTTTGTAAATCGCCAGATCACTATCGCCATGGTGGAAAGAGGGACGGTTCAACGCGGGGGCGTACCCCCCTGCCCCGTCTCTCCCGTGACACACGACACAGTGTGCCTGAAAGATCTGCGCACCGTGTTGATGATCCTCAACGGATCGGAATGGATTCAGAACTGTGCCTTCGGGGCTGTACCCGAGCCTGACAAAATCTTCTAGGCCGAAACCTCCGCGAACGTGGACCATGAACCAAAGATCACGCCATGACAACTCAGGGATGTCACCTTCCACCTTGCGAACGAACAGCCGGGCGCGCCACTCGACTGCGTTCGCAGTCCAGTCTTTTGACCCGGATTTCAAGGTAACGATCGCCGCCACCGCAATGCCTGTTATGAGAAGGACGCCAACGGCGCCAACGACGATCAGACCTTGACGGCGCTTGGTTTGCCGGCTGGTATCTTCCTGGACTAGCTGGTGCTGCAACTGTAGATCCTCCGCTTACGTTCGGCGGGATTCGAGTATTCGCTGAACGAATTCAGGCGTGCTGAGAGATGTCTAAGAAGCCCCTTGCTTCGATTCCTCCGCGGGGGTTCACTTCGAGGCCGAGATTGAAAGCCCGGATTGACGCTGTTTAACGAAGCGGGGAGGAAAAGGCCACTTATTGCAGAACCGATCGGTGGGAGCAGGTCCGCAACCTTGCTCTTTGCTGCAGTTGTTCAAACGCTCGTCAACCCAAGATTTCTGTGGATCCCGGTTCCGGTGGAGATTCCAACCGGGCGGCAACACGATTGGCAATCAGCGCCGGTGACGCGGCGTCCACTCGACCGAGCGGCGTGTTTGTCATAGCCGTCAGCAATTTGGGCGGACGAACAATAAGGGTACGGACACGGCGGTATTGCAGAGTCGCGACACGACCCAACATCTCCACCGCTTGCTTCGCCGCAACGTAGTGGGGGAACTCTTTTACGGGATGATCGACGTAAACGGATGAGATCATCACGACACAGCCGCCGCTAGAATTTAATAACTCGAGGAAGGCGGCAAGGGGTGCGAGAGCGAGAGCCACGGCCTCGTGAATGTAGTCTGAGATACGCTCGACGGCGTTTTCTTCCAGGCGTAGAGGCAGAACCGGAGGACATGCGTTGCAAATAAGAAAATCCAGACGGCCATGTTCCTCTAAGACCCGATCCCGCAGCCGTCGTAACGCTCCGGGATCCTTTGCGTCTCCCATCTCTGTCTGTGGCCGCCGAGCAGTGTTTTCAGAGCGGGCCATACCGTAGACCGTTGCGCCTCTCAGCTCAAGGGCTTGCTGCATTGAAGCACCCAGACCACGGCTAGAACCTAGAAGGATCGCCACTCGACCTGCCAACCTGCCTGGCGTGATCTGCGTGGAGTCAATCTCGTCCAGGCGCGGCACGGGAGACCGCATGAATGAGCTAAGCCGCCCGGAGGCGACACGCCAACCATCGTTAAAGAGAGAAACATCGATGGTGACCTGGCCGAAGCGGGAATCGACCGAGGCAACCGCAGCGCGATAAGCCATCACGGCCGCGGGAGATTCCCTTCCGTCTACGTTTAGTACGAGGCGCGAGAAGAGCGCAGATTCTCCAGGCAATTCCATGCCTACCAGATAGCTACTCCAGCAGAGCAGTTGTAGGAGGAAGCGGTCTGCGATTCCCCAGCGCGAAGCCAGAGAAGCCAGAGCGCGGCTATTGCAGGCATAGAATCCTGAGACCTCCAATCCGGGAACGATGTCCGCTTCCAGCCTGGTTACGGCTTCAGATCGCTCGAACGAGGAGGCCACCGCAATCTGCTGTGGTACTGGATTTTCGCGATGAAGCTCCGCAGTCAGGGTGATAGAAACGACAGCCGCGCTGCCGTCGAACAAGCGGACCCGCCACTTATTATCTTTTTGAGAGGTCTCGAACCGGTATTCGATGTTAGAAAACATCGGCCTTGCAAACTCGGCTTCGATAGATCTGGCTGACCAGCCGTCTGGTAAGAGAATTTTTCCCAGACAGGCTATTGCTCCGAGACAGCCGAATACAACTGGCTGCCCGTAAGCGGTACTGCGGGCATAAAAGTGACTAAGATGCAGGGGGTTCCGGTCGCCAGAGGCACTACTGAAGAGGACGAGGTCTTCTTCGGTGAATAGCACGGTAGCGTGCTCGGCGGTTGAACCGGTTGAGACCTGTGACGATGTTGCGGAAACCATGTCTGATAGCTTCTAGAATTGCCAGTATAAGAATTCGCTTTGGCCGCCCAGGTTGAGAATGCCAAGGCCGACGACGGCAGCCACGGCAACGGCCCAAGCGAAGGACGGCTTCCACAGGAGGCGTGCAGCGAGCGGCGAAGCCTGTTCGGGAGTTGGCCTCCAGCCAAGCGCCGGTTCATAGCGGCTTAGGATCTGCAGCGTATTCGGGCAGGCGAGGGCGACGAACGAGCCGGCCCCGAGCCACAACGCCACGTGTTTGATGCCAATGCCCCTCACTCCTACGCCGTGATGGAGACCAGCCAAACCCTGAAGGAGGTCGGCCGCTGTTTTGAGATTCGCAGAACGAAAGATCACCATGGATGCGGTGACACAGGTAAAGGTAATGAGGAAGCCGGCGCCTCGCGCAAGTGACAAATATCTTGGATTGTCGCGCCACGATCTGGGTTCCGCTATGCGCCAGGCGTGATTTATAACGAGAAAGAAGCCGTGCAGCACACCCCAGACGATGAAGGTGTAACCGGCGCCGTGCCAGATTCCGGATATAAGCATGGTCAGCAAGACCGGGAACATCAGGAACTCGATAAAAGCACGAGGTCCCATGTTTCGCAGGGAGAAGCGTGGAAGGCCTTTGACAGCGCGGCGTCGAGTCAACCAGAGGGTCAGGGGATTGTAGATATACGCTGTGAGAAATCGAGTGAGGGTCATGTGCCATCTGAGCCAAAAGTCAATGATGTTGGTGGCGCGAAGTGGCGAGTTGAAATTTGGCGGCAGTTTAATACCGAAGAGCCGGGCAATACCGAGCGCCATGTCGGTATAGCCAGAGAAATCGAAATAGATTTGCAACGTGAAACCGAGCGCCGCAATCCAGGCCGGCACCAGAGCAGTGTGAGCGCCAAACCTGGCTTGCTCATAGATCGGTGTTACGAGCAGGGCAATTTTGTCTGCGAGAAATACTTTCTTGAAAAGCCCGAAAGCCAGCAGGGTCAGTCCTACAGCCGTGTCTTCTTTATCAAAGCGGCAGGAAATGGCGTGGAACTGAGGCATCATTTCACGGTAGTGCACAATCGGGCCGGCGATGAGTTGGGGGAAAAAGAGCACAAACAAGCAATAGTCCTGCAGAGTAAACGATTCGACGCGACCGGCGTGCACGTCGATCAGGAAGGCAATTTTCTGAAAGGTGATGAATGATATACCGAGGGGCAGGATAATCCGAGACAGCATCATCGTTGTCCCGAAAGCATCATTAATGGAACCGACAAGGAAATTCGCGTATTTAAAATAGCCAAGAAAGGCAACGTTGAAGGCAATCCCAACCAGGAGAACGGTTCGGGCGCCAATTCGCTTATCCCGCTTCCGAAGCTGCAACAGCAGTCGAGCCAGCAGAAAGTTAATGAACACAGAGGGCGTAATGATCAATACATTGAACGGGCGCCAAAGGGCATAGAAAACCAGGGACGCGGCGATGACCCAACGGAGCGCCCAGGTGCGGGAAAATCTGCCCATGAAGAAGAACGAAGCGACCACAAGCGGCAGGAACACAAAAATGAACTGATAGGAATTGAAAACCAATGAATACCTCACTCTCTCGTCTTGCCGTTACCGGGATTGCAGGATGGCGCTAGTCCTACGAACAATCGCGCCGACGTCGGGAAATGACTCGACCTCCGCCACACCGAACTTCACGCGAAATTTTTCTTCGACCGCGACAATGAAATTGATATAAGCAAAGGAGTCCCAATCGCGCACGTCGTCGCGCCTGGTTATCATGGTCAGAACGATGGAATCATCGGCCAGAATGTCGCGCAAAATTTGCGTCATCTGGTCCAGAATGGCTTGATCGGTCATTCTACTCTTGCCTCCGGGTGATGTAAGTTGGGTGGGGCAAATAGTCGGATAGCTGGAGGCACCAATTGGTCGCACCGTCATCCGGGGCGTGCTCCGATGCGAGTTTGAAGCCGAGTTCCGGATACAAGCGACTGACGACTGCGTTTTTGGGTGTCGGTATGTAAGAAGCACGAAACACGCGCACATTCCTGTGGCGCGCAGTTTCCACAGCGATATTCATGGCTTCCCTCTCCAGCTGCCGTCCGAACACGCGGCAGCTCATGACCCATGAATCAATCTCGACCAAGTCAGGGTTAAGCGGGTCTGGGCGCAGAATCATGGCACTGACGAGACCGTTGTCGCCGAACCTGTCCACGAGGCGGAATTGCAGCGTGAGACACCGGTCGTCGGCCATGAAACCGGTCACGTCCTGGAGGGAATACCGTCGTGTCGTGGGATTGAACTGATTGGTTTTTCCAATCAACTGAGTAACTCTGGCCAGATCGAAAGGTTTGAAGGGTCCGGAGACCACGGACATGTCGAGCCCGCGTAAAAAATCATCCAAGCTCGAAGTGGCTTCGCGAAGTGCTTCACGGGAAGCATTGGCGGAGTACTGTTCCCCACGCTGAGAGTCGTCGGTGGTGAAAGCGACCGATTCAAAATAGCCTGCTTCTGCGAGGCAGCGCACATATTGAGCAGGATCGGCGGGCAGTTCAGGAACGGCGACGGTGGGTAGGCTCTCGCGAACGCGCGCTCGCTCCACGGGATTGTCGTCAACAAAGACCAGGCTGTCGATTCCGATGTTCAGCTGTTCCGCAATTCGCCGGAGATTGAGGGCTTTGTCATCCCAGTTGGCAACAAAGGCGGCGAAATCTGTTCGTTTGAGAAACATTTCTGGGTGTTCCCGGAAAACCGCGTCTGCAACCGCTGGGTCATTCTTTGAACAGACAGCAAGAATCACCCCGCGGTCTCTCAGTTGCCTGGCATAGCGCTGCAGTGCCAGGTGGGCTTCGCCGGTTCCTGTACCCTCGCCGAGGACAATTCCTTCAGGACCGTCGTCGCCGATGACGCCTCCCCAAAGCGTGTTGTCAAGATCGAGCACCAGGCATTTTTTCGATAATCCACGTTGGGCGCCAATGAGCCGAGCGAGCAATTCGCCGTACAGGGGTGCTGCGTGCGGGGTAATTTCCAGCTTTCCCTGCAACCAGCGTGTCGGATCGAACCATGTGTACAACCCATCCCGCTCACTGGCCCGAGTTATGTCGAGAAGCAGGACACCATTTTCGGCGGCTGCTTGAGATAGCCTCTCGTTGAGACGAGCAATGAGCTGCGCCGGCGCTCCAGGAACAAGACGGTCATAGCTGCCGAACAGCGGGTCGGCAATATTAAGGAAGGTTTGTTGAATTACAGTCGCCTGGAACGCCTCCTGGGCTTTTTTCCAGAGCATGCCCAACTCGTCCAGGAAGCGGGCTATCGCTGCGTCGACGTCAGCGGCAGTGGCCGTCAGCGGCACCGATGCGACCATCTCTCGAGCGGTAAGCGACAAGAGAATAAACTGGGGACGAAACTGATGGAGGCGCGAGGCTGCATCGAGTAATTGCTGTCTATATTGCCCATATGGCCCTACATAGACATGGGTGAGCAGGCGCCGTCGCAAACCGGCAACGCGAATAGAGGGGACCAGATGATCGACGGTCGAGGAGGCAAGAAGCGCCAGCTTCACACCTGAAGACGCCGGAAAGCAACCCGGTTCCGTTGCCCCTAGTGCACGATCGAGTTGGATCGTCTCGAGGAAGCTGAGCTTGTGCTGGGCAAGTGCAACCAGCCTCTCAACACGATCAAAAGACGCTTCCAACGCAAGGCGAAGGGAACCTCGGAAGTCTTGGGGTACAGGCAGGTAATCGATCATATTTAATTGACGCTCACCAGGCCAACGGCCGGCTTATCGCGACGAGCAAATCGCTATCGATTGAGACAATTCCGGATCTGTGGACCGGCTTCCTCTAGAAACGCCGCAGACCATATTCGTGCGCTATCCGAGTCAAGATGAACTTGATCGAATGTAGTCAGTCCATCTACTCTCGGGGCAACCAGGCGCAAATGAAGTGCGCTGGCAATGACATTAGCGGTTCCAATCTTGGTTTTTACGGTCGGGACTATGGTTAGGATCGTGCATTCGGGACCCGGGGAAAGAGTGGGGAGTAACTGTCTTCCCAGAGCCGTGTAGGTATTGACCATGTTCCGGTCGACGTCATCGTCGTAGGATACCTGCTTGCTGGTAAAATGCCCACCGGAGACATGCCAAGCCCCCGTAGTTCGCAATCTGAAGATAGCCCAATTATGTCCACAAGCACTCCTGAACGTGCTACAAACTGCTTTGTGGATTGTCTGCCAGTGGCGCTTTTGATCATAGCGAGCTCTCGCCGAGTCCTCCTCCATGACAGTTTTGCCGGGGCCGGTCTCGGCTTGCTCAAAGAATGAGTCGATGTTGATGATGTAAACCTTTGCCTGCGGATGAAGCTTGCGAAGGAGCGGAGCTTCGAAGGTGTAATTCTCAAAATGGGAAAAGCCGAGCAGGTAATAGCTTTCAGAAAGCCGAGCGAACCAGTCAGCCGTCGGCTTACCAGAGAATGCGAAAACCGTGCGGCTATTGCCGACGAAGAGCACACGCGCCTTCGCAGCAGCAGCGGTAGCTGCAGGCTCGAGGCCATACCAGAATGCGCCATGATCGTAGTCACCGTAACTGGTCGTACCACAGTAACCGAGGTACGAGTCGGAACCATAGCCGGCGGCCGAGCAGCCGAAGATTCCGTATTTCCTGAGGCCGTAGCCGCCGGCACTTATCGCCGTTGCGAGGATAAGTAGTATGTAGAGACCCGACTTGCCGGCGAGCACGAAGCTGCCACGCGTCCGCGCCGGAACTTCAACTGAATCGACCTGTGTAGGGTGAGTGAGTAGCATAAAGTCTCGACTCCAAAAACGCCTTTACAAACGCTTGACCGGGCGAAAGACCGGCACTTCTTGCCGAACACGACCGTTGGCGCTGCCGACGGCCTCTCCAATCCCTCCAGTCGATCGGGCAACGACGGCAGTGCATCCAACGAGAGAGCCGTAGCTAGTGCTTTCATTGCAATTCAAATCGTTTCTCGCGTAGCTATCGCCGGGGTACTATCGAGTCCCGCTGGCGTGGACTGGAGATGGTCCGGTCCTTACGGTACCTTCTGAGACCTGGGGCGCGATGAGATCTCTGTCATCGCACAACTTCCGTATCGTCTCGTAGGGGTTCAGCACAGCTTCGCACAGCCTCAGCAGCATTGCTCCGACCAGGCGAGTGTGGCTGAAACCTACCCCGACTTCTCTGAGCTTTCTTTTGTGGTAATCCCAAAACTTTTTATCGCGACGACCGCGCGCGAGACTCACGGCAAGGAAATTGTAGTATTCCGAGAGACGGCCGCGCAGGCAGCGCTCGAACTCCTTCCCGGACAGAAAGTCCCGGCCATGTACGACCAGGTTGTGCAGATGACCCGCGATCAGGGTGTTGATATCCTCCGTGATTGTGCCGAGCGACCCAGGCCGCAACCGTTTGTAAGTCAGGACCTGGTGGACAAAACCAAAGTCACAGGTCTTGAGAAGGACCAGGCATGCTTCCATGTCTGCATGCAGGTTTGCCTCGTTGTAAAACGGATCGTGATCGCGGACAAGATTGGACCTGTAAAGTACGGAAGTTGAAGTCCCAAACACATACAGGCCATCAAGCAACAAACGGCGGCAGACTGAACGACCAGAAACAACGCTACCAGGATACGGGAGGCCTGCCCACATAACCTCGTGGCCCTGCAGTCCGTAGGCTCCGACGATTCCCACCGACGGGTGCTGTTCCGCTAAGGAAACCATCTGTTCGACGCACTGTGGATAAATCCAATCGTCTGCAAAGACGATTTTGCAGTATTTGCTCTCAGGTGAGATTTGACGGAGTGCGACGTTATGGTTTGGAATCGCTCGTAGGAACTCCCGGTTTTCAAGAATTCGGATCCGCGGGTCGTTGGCCGCGTACCGGCGCGCGATCTCACCCGAGTTATCGGTGCTGCAGTTATTGATGATCGTATAGTCCCAATTTTGATAGGTTTGTGCCAATACACTCTCGATGCATTCACTAAGGTGGTCATCGTTGTTGTAGACGGGAGTGAGTATACTCACGAGAGGCTGTGGGTTCGACTGCATCTTCTCCCTTTCATCCGAAATTTGTCTGGCAACCGTGCGGGCGGAAGTCCTGGCTGCTTTCTGTGCCTCAACGGCTCAGATTTAGGCGGAGGCCGCTATTGTATCTGCTGACGTTGCCCACCATGGCCACTCACAGCGTCTGCAGGCTCGAGGCCGGCGAAATCCATGCCCGCCACCACTTCGCCGCCGAAGAGGTTATCGAAGTGCGATCGAAGCTGACTCGCATAGCTCTGTGAGACTTTGCCAAAGAGTGCCGTAAGATAATCTCTTTCGTCGACGAGCGACTGGAATCTTTCGATCAGAGTGTCAAGATCAAAGCCACCTATGTCCAGGCAATATTCATCATGTCCAACGGTCCGCATGAGATCATCGATTTTGGAGAGGTAGCTAAGAGCTATTACGGGCTTTCTGAGCAGATGGGAGAAGATGACTCCGTGGAACTTGGGCGTGATAACGTAATCGAAGGCCGACATTTGGACGAGTAATTCACGCAACGTAGGAAGAGGCCGAAAGACCACAGCGGAAGCCTGGTTTTGCGGGACAGCACTGAGAATTCTTGCCTTCAGGTCCTCAATCGCGAAGACGTCTGTAATGGCATCGCTGGTGAATATTTCCAGATCATAATCTCGCTCTAAAAGCCACGCTGAAAAGGCGGCGAGTTTATCAAGATAGTTGCGGTAGGCTGCGTCGTCTTTTCGCGGCCAACGGCGCGGGTCGCAGAATCCCATCGGATTCAGTCCGACAAGAGGTTTTGGTCCGGCTGCCGGGCGCTTTCTCCTGCTGTGGGAATTACAGGAATTGACGTGCTTCTGATGGGTCGGCACCCCGAGTTCGACGCCCAGGGCGCGAAGAAGATCTTCTGATTGACCAGAAGTCAGCGCTTTCGATCTATCAGCGGCAAGATACTCGGGGACGGCAAGTGCATAGGCAGGATCAGGGCAGACATCTGTTCTAATAGTCACGCCTGTGCTGCGAATCAGGGCCTGCGATTCCTTTGACCGGAAGGAGGTGTAATTTGCAAGCCGAACGGACCACCTTGCAAAGAATCGCGCCCACGGGCGCTCAAGACGGTCAGCTCCAACCCCTACGATGAACACGGGCGTATTGGAAAGCTTCGCGAGAACGCAGAACTTGAAAACGTTGTAGGGAAGATCTCCGTGGAGATCGCATAGCTGACCGCCACCCGACATTATCAGGAGATCGAGCGATTTGACCACCCTGTAGGAACGCACAAGATGCGCCATTTCTCGCACCACATCATGGATGGGCTTAGCCGTGTTGTAGAAAGGACGGCAGCGCTTCAGCAGTGACCTCATTCGTGGTACGGGGATTGAGGCGGCACTTTGCGGTTCTTTGGTTGAATTCCACGTTGGATACCACCATCTGATGGGATAACAAGCGATGTTATGCCTACTTCTTGTGTCGTCGGGATACAGCGAAAAGCCGACTAAAGTGGCGTGTGGCAGACGCCGTTTGATGTTGACAATGAAAGACTCCTGTATTGCGGCATCCCCCATGTTTCCCCAGCCCATATGGTCCATAAGCCCGATTCTCTTGTATTGATCAGCCGCCGCCAATGGCTCCCCCATACTTTTAAGAAGGCTGCTTGTGCTTCGGTGCTGCGCGAACGCAGGATTATCTGACGTATCTGCTTTATTGAGTGCTGTTTGCCACCTCGAGCTTGTCCTCTGCATGAGTGGGCTGTGCTGTCGCGACGGGCGCGGCTTGAAACACAGCCGCATATCGGATTCTCCAGTCCGGCCTTTTTCTATCAAAGGGCTCGAGACCCGCATAATGACACGGCCAGAAGCCTTTACAGCTAGGATCTCCGTCGTGGATTTCCTCGAGCAATTCCGAGACTGGTCTCAATCTTAGTTCGCGAGCAACTTTGGTCCGGACATCCAAGTCAATTCCAGAGACGAAAAGATGCCCACCTGGAGTCATCAGCCGAGCAATGTTGCGCAAGGATCTCTCTGCCTCAGGAGGATCCATATGGCATAGGAAATTGTTTGCGACGACCATTTCCTGGGAGCCCAGGAGCTCGAGAATTTCGGGTTCTCCGGCGTCTGCAATCCGCCACTGAATCCCTTCTTTGATCCATGGCTTGATCGCCGCCGCGTCACCCTGTCTGTCAAACAATTCGTCAATTTCAGCCGTCGTCATACGATCGAAGATTTCCGTGTTAGTCAACTCGGAAGACCGGAAGGAATAGATACCGGCTTTCGCGAATTCGACCGCCTGCTTGGAAATGTCTACGGCATGCAGAATGAGTTTGAGGTCAGGGCGCGCAGAACGGATTCTCCATGCAACCGAATAAGCCTCAGCTCCCGTGCTGCAACCCAGAACAGCCACTCTAAGAGTTTCACCGTTCCCCTTGGACTCCAGCAGCCGCCGGATCAATTCGAGTTCAGGCCGATTGCGGAGAAAGTAAGTACTGAAATGTTGCCCACGATGACCACGCATGCGGGCGAGGGCATTCAGGAAGTTACCGTATGAGCGCACCACACCAAGACGCACCACCGACGCAGGCAGATGGTTCCAGATCCGCCAATTTAAACGCAGATAGAGATCGGTGGGCGATATCCCGAAAATTCTCGACCTTACTAATTGTGCCGCCCACGATGGACGATCGATCTTTAACGGCGCATCCCGGCGTACAACGTCGGGGTTCCAGCGGGTGTGCTTGTCGTTGCCGTCAAACCAACGTGGGTTCGAGAGGGCGATCAACGTCATTTTCCCAGAATAAGAATATTCTACCCTTGGAGGAACTTCGACCAGGATGCCAGGGCCGACGTCGTATTTGCGATTCGCGATTGTGAAGTATCCGCTTCCGGAGAGCACATAATATGTGCGACTTATTTTCTTGCTCACCATGAAAGTGTCGTGACCTTTTTCAACCTCGATGTAATAGATCTCGAGATCCTGTTGGGTCAGTGGCCCGAAAGAATAGCCCAGCAGCCCTTTCCCTGTGAAGGACGCCGAGGTTGGGCGTGGGTGTAGATAAGACATAGATGTTCTCTCCGAAGCTCGTCGCAATAACGTATCCTCCTGGGAGTCAGGAATACTTGGCTGCATGTCGCTGGCTTTTATGGTTGGCAGTCGTCACTGTCAGGATTGACGACCCGAAAAACGGAATCCAAGTCTTATCTACACCAAACTCTCCTCCTGAATCGCCGGAGGCCTTCGCAAAGTACGGAAAAGATCCACATAGAGTGATCTTTGTCCCATGAGGAACAAGAGCAGCCCGGCAAACGAAACCATGAGGACGGCACCTTCTAACACAAGGCGTGGCCACGGAGTCAGCATCATCCCGTACGCCGACCGTATGCCGAAGGCGACCCCCCCAGCCAAGACGGCTGATGCCAGCGGCTTCACGACCGCCAGCAAAACATCACTTAGCTTAATCATGGTGCCGTGTACACACCAGGCGATATGTGGAATCATCCACAAGGTCATTACAGTCGAATATCCAAATGCCATGCCTTTGGGGCCATAGGGTAATCCGATGAGATAACCACAAATAATGATCGGAGCAAATACCAGGGCGATTTTCAAGCCACGCCCAACCAGTCCGAGGGAAGTAAGCACCCAGCCGAGGGGATTAATAATGGCGAAGATAGCGATCGTGGGCGCCAACAGGCGGAAGATCGGAGCAGCGTCCTTCCACTTTGGGCCAAGCAGTACGAAAATCAGATCATGTGCGAAGAGAGCGCAGGCGACGGTTACGGGGAGGGTTAGCCCCAGAACCAGAGAGTAGCCCTTCAGAAAGTAGTTTTTGAAACGAATCGGATCATTCTGGACCCGGGACAACGCGGAAAACGCGACCTCACCAACAGCCGAGTTGAGATTCTCCGTGGGAATGTTGATGAGTTGGTAGGCTCGTCCATAGATTCCAATGGCATCGATGCCCCAATAGCGCCCTATCAAAACCTTCTCTAGATTGTAGGCGACGTAGGCTACCAGGCCATTCAGAGTGAGGGTTCCGCCAAAACGCATCATTGAGCGAATTCCAGCCAGTTTGTGAGGCAGGCCGGGAAACCACACGACGGTGAACCAGAACCCAATCGTACTAATTAGAGGCATGGCGACAGTCATGGCTACGAGCGACCAATACCCGTAGCCGGCTTTTGCCCCGATGATGGCAATGCCAGCGCCCCCGATCAAGGAGACAACGCCGATTACTGCGAGTGCCGTAAAGCGCATTTGGCGCTGTAACAGCGCCGAGTGTTGCACTCCTGCCGCATTTATAGGAAACCCGAGCGCTAAAACCGCCGTTACCCCAATGAGCTTGGGTTGGTGGTAAAAGGCGGCAATAGCCGGAGCGGCAGCTAATGCCAGGAGGCCGAGGAGAACCCCGACTAACATGTTGATCCAGAATAATGTGGAGCTTTCTTCCTCGGTGACGCTCACGCGCTGCACCGCGGCGGCCGAAAGGCCGAAATCACGAAAGAGATTGAGGACTCCGGTAAATGCAGTTACCATGCCCACCAGCCCGAAATCTTTGGGCTCGAGAGCGCGAGCCAGGACCATGAGGGAACCAAGACGCAGAACGAACGTGGCAACCTGGGCGCACATCCTCGCGAGACCACCACGGACTGTTCTTTGTTTCAAATTTTCCATAGAAGATAGCCACGTGCTTCCTACCAAACCATCAATATGTGGGCCCTTTGGTGCTCTGACTTAATCTGCTCTCACGGCGGCGGCAGGAGTCCAAGCGCGGCGTCTATAAGAACTCGCGAAGAACTGACCCTCCCTGACACAGGTCATTTACGACACGCCAACGAACCAGCCAATGAATCTTTTGTCTAATAACGACGAGGGCAAAAGGACGGGCTTGATTACAATACCCGCACCACGCTACTTAGTTTTTATGTCAGCTGGGTTTCGCGGGACCTACCGAGGCCCCAAACCAGCTTCCGACAATAGAACGCTTCGGCGTATTTCTCAGAAGCAGCACACTCTACACCACGCAGCCTCAGAATTGCCTGAAATGTATCCTCGGTAAGCCATGCTTTGTTGCTCTGGGTTTGAAATGTTTCACAAATGTATCTGGTCTTGAGTTTACAGGTTTCCGGATTCAAGGGAACAAAGCAATTTGGTATTCCGAGATCGCCGTCATACTTCGGAATTTCGTATTCCAGTATCAAATGGTGTCGCCAGGTATTCCAGGTAAGGTCAGATATCGTCCGGTGGTCCTGATGCCGGTCATTCCTATAATGAGTGAAAATCAGGTCTGGCGATATTTCGTTCTTCAGTTTTTCAAACTCTTCCTTAATTTGCGCCCCTTCAAAAGGGAAAAAGCCATCCCTGAATTGCTTGACGAGGACCTGTTTGTGGGTAGCCTTTTTAAGGAAGAGCTCTGCGCTAGTGCGTGCTTCGCGCTCTCTATCACTTCCGGAGCTGAATACAATCCAAGATACTGCGATCTGTAAATCACCAGAAAGCAGTTCCAGGATGGTGCCGCCGCAGCCAATCTCTATGTCATCGGAATGAGCCCCGAGACACAGTATTTTTATGGGCGAATGGCTACTTTTAAGGAGGTCTACCAGGAGCATGAGATTTCGACCGGTTGTTACGCAGTTCTAACGAGGAGAGAGGCCCGCTTCTTCTTCCACAGTTCCCAGGGAGCGGTTCCACTGACACATAGCCCCTCCAGGTATTGCCTATCCTTAAATGTGTCCATACTGGCCCAGAAGCCATCATATCGATAGCCGATCAGCTGCTTTTCGAGGAGCAGGCGGTGAAAGGGCTCGATAACCAGTTCCTCTTTCTCACGCATGTAGTCGAAGATTTGCTTTTTAAAGATGAAGAAGCCACCGTTGATCAGCACGCTCCCATCGTCGATTGCGTGGATATCCGTGACGAGATTCGCGTTGCCGTGTGCTACGGAGACCAAGTGGTAGCTGAGGTTCGGCCGAACGCAAAGGAAGCTGGCGATCTTTCCTTGTTGGCGAAAGTGATCCAACTGGTCCGGCAGGCAGAGGTCTGTGAGGCCGTCGCTGTAGTTGGCCAGAAATTCCTCCTCGCCCTCCAGATAGGGTTGTACCGCTCTCAAGCGCTGACCGATATTGGAGCTGATGCCGGTATCTGCAAACGTGATGCTCCAATCCTGGATATCACGGTTAATCAACTCCAGATTCTTGCCTCCGCCAGAAAGAACGAAGTCGTTGGAAGCACATTCGTTGTAATTGAGGAAATAATTCTTGATCGCATCGGCTCGGTGACCCAGACATAAGATGAAGTCTTTGTGCCCGAAGTGCGCATAATACTTCATCACGTGCCACAAGATCGGACGGTAACCGATGTGCACCATAGGTTTAGGGATATCTTCCGCGTCACGGATTCTCAACCCCAAACCGCCACAGAATAAGACGACTTTCATAATTGGTCCTTCGCCTCCGGCATTTCCTTTCGATTTGGCTAGGCGTGAACAGCAACTACCTCTTCCAGCCAGGTAGCTCCGCGGAACACTCGATATTGTTCAGCCCTGAGGCGATCTGCGAGCCGCCCCTGGGGGAGTGTGACGTCGTCGTACGTAACCACCGAGTCCTTAGCGACATCACGCCCGAGGACACAGCCCTCTACCAATCCTTCCGGCAGATAGCGGTTGTTACACATCTCATCCGCATTGACGGCCTCCCCGTAGGTCATGTACATGCCGTAGTCGTCGAGGACCTCTCCTGCCTTGAGATCCCGCTTGGCAACAGCACATACCTCCACGACGGGGCCGCCTAGCGGCTTGGCCAGCTGATCCCGGAACAAGACCACGCGGGCGATCGCTGCTGGTGTTTCGAAGTGAACCAGATGGTAGGGAGTGAAGAACGAGTAGAGGGGGCCGTCTCCCATCTTGTACAGATTGAGGTAGTGTTGTTGCTTGGGATCTGCATGCTCGGCCAGAACGTAAATTTTGGTGAGAGGCGTGCCCACGACATAATCGACGACACCACCCACCTTGCGAAGCTGGTTGATGTCATAGAGGCTGCCAATCTTCATGACATCGCCTTTGTACTCTTTTCCTCGGGACATGCCTTGTGACTGCACAGTAAATCCTGTTGCGTTGCCGACGATAGCCTGTTCGAAACTAATCTTGGAGCCGTCCGCAAAGCTGGTCACCATAGCAGGGTTCTGCCCCCACTTCTCGGCAAAAGCTTTTTGCGTGGTGGGATTTCGATAAGGGTCCTGAAGCCCTTTGATATTGCCGATGACGCGCGGGGTGAGCCCCAATCCCTTCACCCAGCGATGGAGGTTGATTTGCAGTCCGGGCTCATCGCCGTCACATGCGGAGAGAATGACGCCGTATTTTTCAGCATAGGTTTGCAGGATCGGTCCGATGGTTGCGTCGATCTCGGCGTTCATCAGGACGACGTCCTTTCCGTACTTAAAAGCCTCAAAGGCAACCTGGGCGCCAAACTCGACCGAGCCTGTTACATCTACGAGAACATCCACCTCAGTAGATCGCGCCAGCAGGAAGGCTTCACCAGTAACGACTACCTTGCCTTCGCGGATGGCAAGATCTGCCAGCCCTTGCGTAGGAGGAGACGCGATATCCTTGAGACCGGCGTACTCGCACAGATCGGAAGCGCGTTGAATGCTCCGGTTGTAAACTCCCACGAGGCGCATGCCCGGGGTCGTGTTCACGATGTGGTTCGCGAGTCCACGAGACATAAAGCCGGCGCCGATCAGTGCTACCCGGATCGGCCGGCCCTCCCTCTCTCGCGCTTGTAATGCAGTGTCAACAATGATCATATTGAATCCTCAGACGAAATTTGCTGGTTTGCCTTAGGAGGCGCTGCCAACCGGTTCCATCTCATGGAGGCTCATTCCGTGCCTGATTTCCCGTTCCTGGTCATCCAGCCTTCTCCACTGTTGATCCTTTTCCGAAATGACGGCAACAGGCAGAGGCCAGGGGAGGGCTAAGCGCGGATCCCCGTAGAAGAGACCTCCTTCGGATCCGGGAGCGTAGAACTCGCCAACCTGGTAACTGGTTTCGGTATTGTCCCGCAATACCTGATAGCCATGGGCAAACCTTTCCGGCACATACAATGCGCGCCCATTGTCTTCGTTCAGCTCGACGGCAATGTGTTGCAGATAGGTTGGGCTTTCCGGACGCAGATCCACGATGATGTCGAGAATCCCGCCACGGGTGCAGCGGAGCAGTTTGGTCTCCGCAACGGGCGGAAACTGGAAATGCATGCCCCGAAGGGTTCCACACTTTTTGTTAAAGGCAATGTTTGCCTGTGCAATGACCGGTTTCAGACCATGGTCGGCAAACTCATGCTGACAGAAAGCCCGAGCGAAGAAGCCACGAGAGTCCTCCCGGGGTTCGATGTCAATGATGAACGCGCCCTTCAGTTTGGTTTCAGTAAAAATCATGTGAGTAATCCTCCTTCTTATTCTTAAAGTAGTTAGAGAACCGCGGCCGGCTCCAGGCTCTGATCTGCGGTCCAGTGCAAGAAACTGTTGAGCACCCCAGCCTTCAGAAGGCGTTCGATCTTGTTGATCCTGAAGTAGCGGCCATTCTCTACGTCCTGCAGAGTAAGTCCAACTGCGCGGTAGGCGTCGTGCAATTCCTGAGCGCCTTTCCTGGCGGTCCATTGGGGGGAAAAATTGGGCAGCACCCGCCTGATCTTCTCGCAGGTCACGCGGTAACAGCGTTTGTCGGGTCCGCCACCGGGAGCGTATTCGACGCTGCATCCCGGCACAATTTCAGCAACGATGTCCGCCAACTCCCGGATGCGGTAGTTTTCCTCGGTTCCGCCGACATTGAAAGTTTCATTGTGGATCAGTTCGCGAGGCGCTTCGAGCACCGCAAGAGCGGCTCCGATGATATCTCGAATATGCGTGATGGGACGCCATGGGGAGCCATCGCTTTTGATGAGAATGCGACCAGTCGTGAGGGCAGAGGCGACGAGATCGTTGAGAACGATGTCGAGCCGCAATCTCGGCGACACGCCGTAGGCAGTCGCATTTCTCATGTATGTGGGGCTGAAACTATCATCTGCCAATGGCCGTATATCGCGCTCAGCGAGAACTTTGGATTCGCCGTAAGGCGTGACCGGATTGAGAGCGGCGGTTTCGTCAAGGAAATCGTCCCCAGCCGCCCCATAGGTACTACACGAAGAGGAAAATACGAACCGCTCCACACCCGCCTGCTTGGCCAATTCTGCGAGCTTGACTGACGCAAGGTGATTGATGTCGTAGGTAAGCTGTGGATTGAGATTGCCTAGCGGGTCATTGGAGAGCGCGGCGAAATGAACGACCGCATCGAAGCCAACAAGGTCCATTTGGTTGAGGTCGCGGAGATCCTTGCGCACTTCAGGAATTACCGGGAATGGGCTTCCGAAGTCGCACCCGGCAAACAGATCGATGTCAAGGCCGACAACATCATGGCCGGCGGCACGCAAGAGCGGTGCTGCGACAGAACCTATGTAGCCTTTATGGCCAGTTAGCAGAACTTTCATTTTGCTCCCCTCTTAGGAAATAAATTATTTGAATTCTCACGCCGTGGAAGGCGCTGTTATAGAGCGCATACCCCACCTGCCGGAGAGATTGGTAAATAGGACCGGATGCGGGGTTCTTTTGCGGGGCAAACCGGATCAATTTGCCGGAGCGACGTTGCCCAGGTTCAAGTGGAAGTCACCGGCGCGACCACGATCTCAGACTCGCGGCCGCCCTCTTTCGGTCTTGGCAGTTGCAACAGCTTTCCTATCATTCGACAGGCGATGGCCCCTATCACAGTTCCAAGCGTGTTCGTGATTACGTCCGTCGCGTCTGAAAGGCGCGTGGGCAAGAACCGTTGCAGAACCTCGATAGTAAGACTAGTGAGCGTTCCAAGAGCGACCACGGTCCATCCCGGATATCTCGCGGGCTGCTTCAACCAGAGATAGGCGCAAACACAAAATCCAAATGGAATGAATCCCACGATGTTTACAATCACATCCTGCCAGTAGCTCCACAATGCGTGATACCCAGACCAGGGTGCCCGCAGGAATGTTGGATGCAAGACGAAGTAGGAGGCCGGGATGATTAGATCTGTCGCCTGATTCATTCGGTTGTGCACAACCACCCCGTTGCCTTCGTCAAACAGATACAAGGCATCCGCTTGGCTTTCCGTTGGAATCGCCAGTTTTTCCCTTCCTGTCCACCACATGTAGTCCAAGCGCGCCCGGCGGCCCGTCAAAGGCTGTGGGTATATCGCAAGTCCGCGGATTGTACCTGACCAGCTATCGTCGACAGTCGGAGAGTTGGCCAGTACGATTCTGCCGGTCAGGTCGTTCCAGGTTCGTGAGAGAGGCGACCAGTTCTTCAGAACGCCATTTATGTAGACCGCAGTGCCCCGCTCATCCAAGCTGGCAGTGATAAGGACCGGCACACCTCGCCGGAACACATCGCCGACGATGATGAGTGCGGTTCGAGATATCCCTTTGGGGTCGACATTGTTTCGGCGAATGACCAGTGCATCCTGTCTTTGGTGTAACGAGAGCGGCTCTCCAGGGTGTTCCGAGGCATCAAAGCCCAGGATCGTGCCGCTCGCCTCGGAGGAGGCAGGTTCCAGCAGAATTTCCAGGGTACCCGAAGAATTTACGGAGTGACGAGCCTGAATTGAGCCCCTGCTCACGGCACTTCCATGACCTCCAAACTTCAGGCCGCTATTGGCGCTCAACCAGTACACTCGATTGTGGGGAACATGGAATGGCCACAACCCCGCGGTCAAAATAAGTCCGACCATACAGGCGGAAGCAACCCCCGCCAGCCTCGTATAGGCCGAATGCCGCTCCGCATCCATTGCTTCTAACGAGATCCATTATGGGCGTAGATGAAGTCCCGCTCCGCCGCCAACGACTGATCGTATCGTTCCTCGGGATCGTAGACGACAACGTCGCTTCCCTTGCTCGAGAAGGAGAACGGCACACACAAAAGCCTCCGCAGGCGCATCCGCAACTCCTGCCTTCGCTCCGGTGGAACAAAAAATAACATAAAGCCACCATTACCCGCGCCTAGGAGCTTGCCGCCCAACGCGCCTGCGCTTAGCCCGGCCTCATAGATCTCATCGATATATGGATTCGATATTTTTTGCGTCAGGGTTCGTTTGATCTGCCAGGTTTGGTGTAACAAACGGCCGAATTCGTCGAGTGACCGATCTGGGTTGATAACAATGGCTTCGGCCTCATCAACCAAGTGAAGCATCGTTTCCAGTTCCAACTTCTTTTGCGGCATCATTTTCAGTTGCTCCTGCGCAACTTCTGATGCGGTTCGGGAAAACCCAGTGAAGTAAAGCGCCAGATGCTGCTCTAATTCTGTCAAGCGGCTCGGAGAGGCGAAGATACGCTTCACGCTAATCGAGCCATCGGTCGCAAAATTGATCCGGTTGAAACCTCCGTAGGCAGCGCTTACCTGGTCTTGAGCACCAACCGCCTCTCCGAGAAGCTCTTGCTCAACGAAGATGGCTTCTGAAGCAAGCGTACGCTTATCCCGCATCTGGTTCTTGAGCGCATATAAAGCGAGGAGAAGCCCAACCGTGAACGCAGAGCTTGTACCCAACCCAGTACGAGCCGGTAAGTCCGCCACGTGCTGGATTTCAACTCCCTCGTCAATGCCGAGGAATTGGAGGCACCCGCGTACCGAGGGGTGCTGAATAGCATCGTTGCTGCGGACGTTTTCGACGGTCGAATACGAGATGCGGCTGTGATGCTCAAAGAAGGGCGGCAGCCAGCGACAAGTGATGTAACAGCATTTGTTGATCGTAGTAGAGAGTACGGATCCACCGAACTCCCGGTACCACGCAGGATAGTCGGTGCCGCCCCCGAAGAAGGAGACGCGGAGCGGTGTGCTCGTTATGACCATATAATTTGACCTACTTTGCGCGAGAGAGTGGCGAGACAATCCCGAGAGAAGGGTTAGGTGTTTGTTCTGAGCTCGCTGAACGGCTTCAATTGCGCTCGGCCAACAAGCGACCATAGATACTGCAAGTCTTATCGCCGACGACATCCCAGGAGTTGCGCCGATTCGCGAAAGACCGGATCACCTGCCGGCTTTGCTCGAGCGTCTGGTAAAGATCGCTCTTGAAATAGGTGTCGATCGCACGGGCAAGATCTTCTGCATCCCGGGGTCGGCAAGTGAAGCCTGTTTTACCCTCGACGACGTCATCGCGCATCGACCCAACATCGCTAGCAATCACAGGGAGGCCAAAGCTGTAAGCGAGGAACAGGACACCGCTTTGGAAGACCTGGGTGTACGGCAAGGCTACGACATCAGCTGCCTTGAAGTAGATTTCGGTTTCTTCGTCGGCGACAAATCTTATCTCCTGAATGACCTGTCCACCGATCTGTTCGCGGTCGATGGCCTGCTGAATTTCTCGCCAGTAAGGTATGGCTTCTTTTTTGGGCTCACCGGCGATGACCAGCCGATATGCCTTGTCTTGCGCAGCAAGCTGGCGGAATGCCGCTACGAGGAACTCGAGCCCCTTGTAGGGGCGAATACCGCCAAAGAATAAAATCGTCTTTTCGGATCTCGTGACCCCGACTGCAAGTTTTGCCGCTGCCGAAGTAAGGTTTGTGTCTGGCACCGAGTTGTTGATTCCAAAAGGAATGACAGTCACCTTATCCTCACTGACCCCAAACCCGCTGCAGAGCTCAGTTTTCATCTTGTCAGTATGGACAAAGACGTGATCGAACATTCGATATTGGAATTTAAGGGACCACCAGTTCCAGAGTGACTCGTTGCCATCCCTTACGGCCGCGTTTACATTGTGCGCGGTGAAGACGATTTTTTTACCGAGGATTTTGTAGTAGAGCATGAGAACTGTTCGATCGAACAGTTGAAACTTGTAATTCCAGAGGATGTGGAGAAGCTTTGGCTTTGCAGTAGCCGCATAGCGGATTATGCGCCAATAGGACAGCATATACCGCACGGCTTTTTTTCCCAGACCGACCCTCTTTCGCTGGTCACCGTACGTTGAAAGAAAATTCAAGTCAGGAATTGAACGCAGCTCAGCACTGTCGAGTTCTTTAGCGCCGAGGACATCGAGAATGACCCCTTTTGCCGCGAGCGCCAAACTCAGGCCGAAGGCATAAGGCCTATCCATTCCCCCGGTCATCAAAGCCACTTCAACTCTCTGTTCTGGAACGGCCTTCTGACCGGCTTCCACTGTTGCAAGGGCAGGCGTTTGGAGTGCAGACTGCATGATTAGCTAACCCGAGCTCAGGGTTTGACGAAATCTCCTTTCTGTTCCTGAAAGATCGTTTGTTCCACCAGCTCACAGATGGCGTGACCCAGCAGAATGTGGCACTCCTGAATACGCGGCGTGTCCGTCGATGGAGCGCACAAACACAAGTCCACCGCGTCTTTGAGCTCGCCACCACTGCAACCAGTTAACCCAACAGTGTGCAGGCCTAACTTCCTAGACGCCAACATTCCGCAAAGGACATTTGTCGAATTACCGCTGGTCGAGATGCCAATGGCGACGTCCCCCTCTCGACCGAGCGCCTCCACCTGACGCGAGAAAACCAGGTCGAAGCCATAATCATTCCCGATCGCAGTCAGACAAGAAGTGTTTACCGACAGAGCGAGTGCCGGCAGTGCCGGGCGGTTGAACGCAAACCTACCAACAAATTCAGCAGCAATATGCTGGGCATCGGCTGCGCTTCCCCCGTTGCCGAAGATGAGAATTTTGCCGCCTTGCCTCAAGGAGTTCACGATCACTCGGCTAACTTCGGCAACGGAGGAAATGAGGGATCGATCCTCAATCAACTTCTGTTTAGTGGCGATCGAAATCCCAATCAGCCGGGTGATGCGTCGTTCATAGTCATCTAGCGTCACAGCTACTCCCAAGTGCCGCAGTCCTCAGTACCCGATACCAGTCGCAGGCCCGACACTTATTTAGAGATTCAATTCTGACAACACGCCACAGTAACCAGGGCGCTATATGTCTTCCTGGCCCGCTCATAATCATCTGGCGTCCCGATGTCGATAAAGAGTCCTCGCTGTTCGACGGCATAGACACCCTGGTGCAGAAGCTTGGGAAAGACATCGCGCTCCAGACTGACCTGTCCACCCGGAATCTGCGCCAGGACCTCGCTACTGAAAACGTATACGCCCGCGTTGATGATTCCCGGGATGTTTTCGCCGGCTTTTTCGACAAAGCCCAGCAGGCGGCCGTTTGCATCGAGACGCACCGTTCCGTAACGACTCCCATCCTGAACCGGCACCACGGCCATCGTAGCCAGCCCATTATGGTTTTTGTGGCAAGCAAAGAGGTCGTTGAAATCAATCTCTAGGAAAGAATCTCCGTTGAGCACCAAGAACTCGCGCTCATGCTGCAGATGATGTTGTGCGCACTTCAGCGCGCCCGCAGTGCCTAAGGGAATCTCCTCTCGGGAGTAAACGATCGTACATCCCAGGTCGCGGCCGTCGCCAAAAACAGCTTCCACCTGTTCTGCCAGATAACCTGTGCACATCACCAAATGGCGGATTCCCTGGTTCGCCAGCTGCCGCACCAACAACTCCAAGAAAGGCCGGTCACCCACCGAAGCGAGCGGTTTTGGCAATGACGGCACCACCGAGCGGAGGCGAGTACCCAACCCCCCAACCAGCAGAACCGCTTTCGTTTTCTGCACCAAGGGAATCACCAACTTTGTCGATTATGAAAGTCGTGCCCAGATATAAAGGGCCGGTTTTCAGCGCTGCTAGCAGCTCGCTTCCCAATGCTTGAGCATGGCGCTGAGAGTATCTTCCAGCGTTCGCTGCGGCTTCCAGCCGGTGTCCCTGCGGATCTTTTTAGTATCCCCAAAGATGATCTTTTCATCGGACGGCCGAATCAGGCGTTGCGCTTCGCGGACCTCAGCTTTTACGCCCGATAACCGTATTGCAGTGCGCAGCATTTCGCCAATCGCATGTGTCCGGGTTGCGCAAAGATTGTAGGCCTCGCCGGATTTCCCCTTCAGCGCCGCCAGATAAAACCCGCGAACAGTATCACGAACGTCGAGGAATGCGCGGAGAGGCTTGAGATTTCCAACCTCGATCACGGGCTTCTGCAAACCGTTCTTGATGCGCGCGATCTGGCGGACGAAGTCTGAAGGGGCGTCATTGGTTTTACCAGGGCCGGTGGTATTGAACAGCCGTATATTAACTGCCGGAACGCGGTAATCCAGGAAATACTCCCGCGCCAACAAGTCCAAACATACCTTACTGATGCCGTAGGGATGCAGGGGAAGCAGCGGCTGTTCCTCCTTCACGGGGATCGCGGAAGCAGGAACATTACCGTACTCTGCGCTCGAGCATGCCGAGACAATGACCGGCGGCCGCTTCTGTCGCCGTACGGCTTCAAAGAGGTGCAGAGAACCAATGATATTTGATTCAAATGTACCTAGCGGGTCAGCCCATGAAACGGTCGGCAGGCTCTGCGCACCCAAATGGAACACGTGCGTGGGATTATATTCCCTGACCGTTTGCTCGACCCGCTGTCCATTACGCAAATCACAATCTACGAATCGTAGTTTCGGCAGCTTTGGAAAAGAGTATGAGCCATTCAGACGATAGGTGCCGATCACGTTCCAGCCTTCGCCCTGAAGGAATTTGACTAAATGCGACCCGATGAAACCCTCGGCGCCGGTGACCAGTGCGGTTTTGATTGTGGGCATTCCTGTGGTTTTGCTTTCTGCCGTGAATTAAGACTGGTAGTTATGCGTGGCGCCCGAGCTGGGATTCAGGACCGATTGAGAACTTCTTATTTTGCAGACGAAAGAGCATCTTATCTGAGAATCTAAGCAACGACCATTTGAAGCGCGGGAGGAGAATCTGTGCTCGCCTGCCTTGTTGCTCTCCAAAAATTGCTTCGATCCAGGAATATTTCCAGGACAACGTTGGGGTCCGCAACTCGCCTCCCAGGTCGTGTGCGACGCTTCGCATCTCGGCAACCAAGTCCGGTCTTTCCGGGTAGAAGAAGGTCAGCCAATTCTGAAGATATGTGACGCACGCAGCGCGCGCGCGTTGCGTGTCTTCCACGGAGCGCAAGTAGCGCATGTGTAACTGCATCGAGTGCCACTGGGCATACTGCTTGCGGCGCGATGCACCGATATAACTAAGGCTGGTTGCGCCGGACGCTCGATAATAGACACGCCCGTCCCCGACAAAACGAACCCCGTCACTCGCCAGCAGCACACGGCAGAAGTATTCGCCATCATCATCACCAAGGAGCCGGGTGTTCCAAGGACCGGCAGTTGCGGTTAACTCACGACTAACGAGCCAGGTCGCAGTTTGCATATGGATGTTGCGCTCCATTTTGCGCATCAGCCATTCCGAGGGAGACAAATCACACCATAGAGGAGTAGGAACAAAACGAGCCCGGTCGTAACGATAGAGAAACCTGCCCCACCCACACGAAAAGAGGGTTAGCTTTCCCCCATTATGTTCGGCCAATTCCATCTGGCTGGCAATCTTGTCCGGAGATAACAGATCGTCAGCATCGAGCCACTGGATGTAGTCGCCCCGGCTTAGGCTGTAGGCTTTGTTGCGCGCCGCCGCCGCCCCTTGGTTCTTCTGTGCGAATACACGAACTCCCTTCGCTGCAAACTGCTCGGCTAGCTGGAGCGTTCCGTCCGTCGAACCATCGTCCACAACGATGATTTCCTTGCGATCCCAGGTTTGGGCGATGGCACTGTCCAAGGTAGCGCCAATCCACTTTTCGGAATTGTACGCAGGGATCAAAATGGAAACGAGCGGTTTCATTTTTCAGGCTTTCGCAACATCGGTCTGCAAAGCACGTTTGCCACGAGCCTTGCGCAAGACTTTCTCGTAAGCAGAGAGGAGGTTCTCAACAGAATAATCCCAGGCTAGTTCCTTTTCCACGCGCCTGCGTCCGAATTCACCCATCCTCTTTCTTTCTTCCGGGTGATCGAGCAGCCAGAGAATGTTGTCCGCGAAACCGGAGGCGCCACCTGTGTTAGCGCTGTATAAAGATGCGCCCTGCGCGCTGAACCTGCCTTCTTTCAGATCGAATTGGACAATTGGCTTCCCAAGAGCCATATATTCCATGATTTTGATCATGGTAGACACATCGTTCATCTCGCATGGCCTGTCTGGGTTAACGCAGACATCGGCGGTGGAGAGCACTTCCAGCAATTGGGCGTCTGAGACCCTCCCGGTAAAGTTAACCATGTCTCCGAGCTGCTTATCCTGAGCCATCATTTTGAGTTCTGCAAGTCCCGGACCTCCACCAACGCAGGTGAAGTGAACATCCTGCCGGCCTTGGTTCCTGATGTGCTCCGCTACGTCCAAAAGAATGTCCAGACCCTCTTGAATACTCATGGTTCCGACATATCCAATGAGGTATGGCTTGCCGTATTTGAGGGTGGGATTTGGCGGAACCGCTTTAAAGGTCTTCAGGTCCGGGCCATTACGAACTACGAACACATCTTCCGGCGCCAAGCCCCCGCGCGTAATGGCGATTTCTTTATAGCTATTGTTTGTCGACATGACCACATCACTGAGGCGAAAAGTCAATTTCTCCAACCAGACCTGGGCCTTATAGAAGAAGTCTTTCCTTCCATACTTGGAGAAATACAACTCCGGATTCACGTCGTGATGGTCGAAGAGATACCTGACTCCGAAGAGCTTGAACGGAAAGGCAACCAGGAAAATATCGTCAGGGGGATTGCACCCCTGGATAACGTCGAATCCCCTGCGCAGGTAAATCCACCAGGAATAGACAAACTGCCAGAACAAAGCACAGCCGTACTCCCAAATGTATCCGACGGGCGTGTTGCCTTCTTTGGGCATCGGATGCCGATAAATATGAATCCCCTCGAGAAGCTCGTAGCTTTTCCGATAGTTTTTTCCCTTGGGACACAAGACCGTTACTTTGTAATCGGCTCGCCGCAGGGATAAGGCCTCTTTCCACACACGGGTGTCGAAGGGGACAGGAAGATTTTCAACGATGATGAGCACCTTGCTTTTCACGCCAACCTCCTGCCATGAGAGAGCCGCTCGTAGAGACCTCCTAGCGCGCACAACATAGTCGCCTGTCCCCAGTGCAGCGTGGGTGTCTTGTTCACGAGCCAGGGGGAATAGCGGCGGTAGTAAAAGTACCCGCTCGGGTCCTGCATGTTTCGGATCGTCCATTGAGCGATCTTACGCGCCAGCGCTATGGCCTCCGGGTCACGGTCAGAAAAGAACACCAAGGTGTCAATTGCCTGCGAGCAGCACTGGATATCGAAAGGTAGAGTTTTATGGTTGTAATACTTTGGAGCACCATCGGGAAGGAAGAAGGTTCTCTTCCAGTAATCGTAGCCGCCAGCCAGGTCCTGTTCGAACTGATTGTCACCAGTCGCCCTTGCATAGTGCCGGAAGCAGTCGAGAACGTAGGCCGTGTGGAAGTTATCGACCCAATGCAGGTCCGGCTTTTCACCATACCACCACGAACCGTCGGCACGGCGGTGCTCGGCAGTGTATTGTATAGCCTTCTGCGCGACCCCCCGATACTCCTCATTGTGGGTGTGCGCATAGGTCCGCGCGAGCAAGCTGGCGCCGAGCGTATTTGCATTATGTACCAGGCTATTCATTCCGGGGATATAGCTGATGCAAGCGCCTTCGCCGTCTGGAATTCGATTCAGGTCACGGAGAATGTGCTCGCAGGCACTAACGGCAATATGCAGGTACTGTTGGTTTTTGAACTGATCGTAGCCGTCCAGGAATGCATGCCCGATAAGGGATGTCCACACTACGGTAGGCACACCCTGCCGTAAGTAAAAGGTTCTTGACTGATAATCGAAATGGTTCCCCCAGCATGAGCCACTGTATCCCTTAGACTGATGGTCGATAAGCCACTGCAGGGCAAAATCTGCTCTGTCTTTCCAGGACTGCTGACCGGTACATGCATAAAGGCGAATGAACGCTCTGGCAAGGAAACCCATGCCCTTGGTGGAACGGCTTTTCGGGACTCCCAGTAGAGGGCGCAGATTCAGCGGAAAACGCCGCACCCCCTGTTGCAAAACCGTTCGAAGAAATTTTGTCTCGAAAGTGAGGGGCCGTAGCCGTTGTGCGTTCAGGCCGTCGAAAGTGTCGTAGGCGCTGTAATTATTTCTTTCGAGCCAACCCGACAAACGGCCGATGGAAATGTAGAGCTGATCCATCCAATCCCCGGCGACGCCATCGTGTTCAACCTTCTCATCCGCAAATACCGTGTGGGTCATGGTTGCTCCTTGCGACCTCCTTTTTTGCGCACGAATGGTGCGGTCGTCGGCGTCGCGCACTTGCTGCCCGGATTCTGAATTCCCGGTCCTAGTTAGCCGAGAAACCTGGTGTGGATGCGAGCCACAATATGTGCGAGGAGAGCCAATCCAGCAAAGCCTGTAAGGCGGCCGGCATTAAGAAAAACGATGAGTGGTTCCCTTTCCGGCCGGCCCAATTCGACAGGGTGATCGTGTAAAAAAGAACAACCGTCTAAGGTCCACTTGCTACAGATAGCTTAGATTTCAGGCTGTGACTGTGGCTCAACAGAGGGAGATCGGGATTCATCGGAACCTGAAATATTTTCATTGATACTTCGTAAAACTTTCGTAACTTTAGTGCGTAGACTTTGCGATTTTGTAGGGGTAGTCTTTAATTAATCGACCTCGAAAATACCTTTCTTTTCGCACTCCAATTTCGGGTTCGAGCCGACACTCAACTTATTAGATCGCTAGGAAATGGTGCTCCGACCATGGAAATGAGATGGACGTCAATAACACTTCTGTTGAGCGCGCTTTGCGGGCAAGCAGCGAATGCTGCCACACACTCTGCAGCCTCCTGCAATTTATCAGACGTACAATCCGCAGTTAGTGCGGCCGCGGCAGGTGATACGGTGACGATCCCGGCCGGCACCTGCACTTGGACGAGTGGGCTTTCCATCTCGACCGGCATCACGCTTACGGGAAGCGGCACTCCTAATACCGGGGCTGCCAGTTTTGGTGCCGGCACACTTACCACTGTGATCGTCGACAACGCGGGCAGCTCAAACGCGCTTATTGGCGTCACTGGGCTCCCATACGGGCAGACCTTCGTTGTTGGTTCGTTAGACATAGAGCCGGAGTCGTCAGGCGCGAGCCTGATTTCACCCATCCAAGTAGCGGGAACCTGCAGTTCGAGCGGTTGTCCTAACATACGGGTCGACAATATTGGTTTTGGCCTGACTACCCCTTGGACCGAAGGAGGCAACGGCTCACCGTCAAACTGGATGATTCGTACCGACAATGTTTTCGGAGTGATCGATCACAATACAATCCCGAGCGGGTCGAACGTCGAGCTATTAAGCGCCAACCTCTCCGCCTACCTTGGCGTGGGTGGATATGGTGACAATTCCTGGGCGCAGCCCGATACGTTCGGCGGCCCTAATGTTTTGTATGTGGAGAATAACAACGTCTATGTGACTCAAAGCGTTACGGAATGTGAAACCGCTCCTGGTAGTGGGAATGTCGGAGGCTGCCGGATTGCCGGCCGGTTCAATCATCTCACCATGGTAAGCAACTCGTTTTTCGCATTTGGAGGGCACGGACTAGATACCGATGGGAGACCTCAGGGGAGCCGACAAGTGGAGGCCTATGGAAATTCGACGACCTGCCCGGCAAACAATACGTGCGGTGACCTGGGAGCGACGTTTCGAGCGGGAACCGGATTCGTATTTGGGAATTCTGGGACCACATCGGGAAGCGGGGGGTTCTCCAACGTAGCGGACATTACCGTTTATCGGACAGTCTTCACAACAGGTCCTGGATGGGGAGCGTGCGGCGGTAGCAGTCCCTACGACACCAATGATGGGGTTGTCTACTACTCGGGAACGAACTCCGGCTCCGGTCAAACACTCACAGATAGTACAAAGAACTGGACGACAAACCAGTTTATCCCGACCGGAGCACCCTTTTCTGTGTATGACGTGACCCAAGGATGGTGGGCTGAAATAGCTTCAAATACATCCAATAGCCTGACCATCCAAACGAGCATTCCGGAACAACCCAACAGCTTCAAAAGCGGCGACAGCTACCAAATCCTGCGCGCGACCGTTTGTGCTGACCAAGGGGGCCGTGGCGCCGGTGGTTACGTCTCTGGCAGCACTCCTTCTCCGGCAGCAGCCTTGTCGCAGGCTCTTGACCCCATCTACGAGTGGGACGACACAGTTTCGAATCTATACCAGGGAAATATCGGCACCGACACCGGCAGGACGATCGCTAACCGCGACTGGTACACGGACAACTCTCATGGATCTCCACAGGCTCAAACTTCGCCAACCTCACCCTTCAACGGTACGAGCGGAGTAGGCTTTGGAACGCTGGCAAACCGCCCATCTACATGCACCGCCGGTGTCGGCTATTTCGCTACCGATCAAGGAACCTGGAACACGAGCGGAAATAGTTTCGGTCAAGGAGAACTCTTTGTATGTACCGCAGCGAACACCTGGGCGGTTCATTACATTCCCTATTCCTATCCTCATCCACTGGCTGGCGGCACTGCACAAACGGGTGGTACCCCAGCTCCGCCGACGGGTCTGACGGCGACTGTTCAGTAGATCTTAGTTGGTCGGTCTAAACCTACGCATCGGCCACCAACATTTTCGGTGGAGGAAGACTTGGCTTGGGACCCTGGCCTAAGACCCAGCGCAGAACAAGGCTAGTATCCTGTGCCTTCGCCTCCCACGTCAGGCGTTCGCGCGCATAGGACATCCCTTGCTGCCGCAGCCGGTCAAGACGACTCTTATCGTGTATGAGCTCGGCCAAAATCCTTTCCATTTGCAAGACCATATCGCTTTCATTGGTAAGCGAGACCTTACACCCCACTTCTGAATGAACGATATCTCCGGGGCCACCGAAGTCTGCAACTACCGGGACGGCGCCAACCGCGAGGGCCTCGAAGACCACGCCGCCCCCGAAATCGCGAACTGAAGGAAACACGAGAACATCTGCGGATCTTAGTCGCCTGAGAACCTCGGCGTGATTCACCCAACCGCAAAAAGAGACGGCATGCTCGATCCCCAAGGACCTCACAAGTTCCTCCAGGCGGTTACGCTCCGGGCCGTCACCGACCACGGTGAAGTGGGCCAAATCGTCGCGTAAAAGAGGAGCAGCTGCCCGTAAACCAAGATCACATGCCTTGCGAGGAACCAGGATACCGACGAAAATTAGCTGCAATTTGCTATTGCGGCTACCGGCCTCCGAACCGGAGCCGGTGCGGAAGCATAGAGGGACGCTGACGCCGTTTTCCGGGACAAAGAAAACCTTCTCTCGGTATGCAGCGAACTCGGCGCAGGTTTGCGACGAGTTGGCTATGATGGCTGCCGCGTGGCGGTAGGTAGAGCGAGCAAAAGGCAAATAACGATGCACATTCCGAAGATAGGAGATCCATTCCCTTTGCTTTTCAAGCTGGCCAAAACCAGGGGGCCATGGCAACCCGCCGTTAACAGGTCCGATTACAAAGGGTACTGGTCCGTTGCGCAGGAAGAATGCAAAAGGGCTGGGCAAGACCTGGGACATCGGCAAAACACGTAAAACGACATCAAACTCCCCACCATGGATGCGGCTGCGCAATTGCTGCCACGTATACCACTCAAAAGCGAGAGAAAACGGGTAGAGAAAAGCGGTAAAGGCCTGAGTGTCGAAATTGTATTTGAAGATTCTTCGTAAAGCCCAGGCATAGATGCGCTCGAGCAATGGCATGCGAACTACTTCGACGGAGCGAAACGGCGCCTTTGCTCGGCGCACTGCAGTTTCAACTGGCGCGCGAACCACCAGGGTCACATCGTGAAGCTGAGCGAGTGCCGCCGCATGAGAGTAAGTGACGTAGTCGATGCTGATCTGCTCTGGATTACATTCGGGCCCCAGAACCAAAATACGTAGCCGAGTCATGAATTCCTCATTTGCCGCTTGTATGCAGATCGAGGCCGCATGGCAACCGAGCCGTTCTGTCTTTCACGAATCATATTCTGGCGTCACTTTGGTTTACTGGTTCGACTAGATTTCCCGAAACGTTTCCCGGGAAAATGAATCTCTCGCCACGTGCGGCTTAAAGGTTTCTTGATTCAGATCAGACCAGGACGCACCTTGGACAAATGATGCTTTGAGGCGGCTGACCTGTGCGGGTTGCCGGGTTGGTTGGGAAATTTTGGTAGCCGCGATGATAGCCAGGAGCAGAAAGCTCCAAGCGTAGTCGAGCATGCGGAAGCCCGCCTCAGTATAGCTATACATGACACTTGCCAGCACATAAGCCAACATAAGGCCACTTGACTCGGGATCCACCCGAAACGCGGCAACAGAGCGACGGTAGCCGTGAACAAGAACTAAAAGTATGAGAATGATCCCAATTGCTCCGAGCTGGAGATACACCTCTATGTAGCCGTTATGGGCCTCGGTGACATAAAGGTTGGGGATTGCGTCCCATATTTTTTGCAAACGAGGGCCCAGCCAAAAAGATTCGAAACCCGCGCCAAGTAGAGCATTCGGCGCCATCGGGATTACGAGCGGCCAGACTTCTGTAGCCCTGCCTGTAAGGTCCGGTTTTCTTCCTAACGCGTGAAATACCGCAACATCAGCGCCGGTAACCTTAATTAAGCCCCCGAGCACCAGGAGCGAGAGAATGAGAGTGTGCACAACAGCAGGGCGACCCCGAAACGGCCGCAAGCTGGTCACCAACATCAGAAAGGCCCCAAGCAGGAAACAGGACTCGGAGGTAGCTGAATTCGCCGTAAACAGCACCCAAACGCCGAGCCAGAGTATAGAGCATTGGGAAAGAAGCTGACGGGAGCGATTTGGCAGATCCGGGTTCCTCCATAGTCGGAGTACCTGCCACAAAGCTCCAAGCGAGAGAACATATGCACTCACGCCTAGAAGGTTCTTGTCTAAGGTCACACCAGTACTGAATTGCTCACCGGTCCACTTGTTGTAGAAGCGTCCCAGATTCGGGTAATACTTGATCAAGAGTGCGGAGGCCGGGAAGAGAACGATAGCGAGGCGAGAAAAGAGCCTCCGCATCGCTGCCATTGGCTGGGGATCCGTAAGCACAATCAGCGCCATGACTACGTCGCCGGTAGCCTTAATCCATCGTTTAATGGAGACGCCTGGATAATCAGACCACAATACGCTCAGCAGGCAGTAGGCGAAATACAAAATGATTGGCCAATTTGCGGCAAGGAGCGGAAGGGAACGCTGTCCTCGGCGAACCAACACGGCCAATCCAGCGGCAAGCAACAGCTGAAAGACAGCCGCATCGATTGGACTCCCGTCCATGAGCGCATCGGCCGAATCAGCAGGGGCCATGCCGCCGGCTAACCAAATGGAAACCGCCCTGGATCCCAGGATCCAAAACCAGATTACCGGGATCCACAGCGCTCTGGATGTACGGACAGATTCATCCCGGTTTAAATAAAAGAGGCCTCCAATGCCCAAGGCATAGACAAACGTGGCTAGCGAACCGTTCATCTGCTCGACGGCACAGTCAAGAGGTTCGACTTCCTTGATCTATTGGGGATGTAAAAACGTGTGAAGACGAGTTCTTCCTGTTCCTGGCCGGGCAATAAGCCAATAATCGGCGCAAGATCCTGATGAAACGGACAGACAAGAACTCCAGATGCATTCATGTTCAGTCAAGAAAGAGCCGGTGGAGCAATTCCATCGTCAGGAGCTTGTGAATTGCAGTGGTGTGATTCTCGCCGCCGTCAAGATGGCCCCGCACAATGGCTTCCACACCCTTTCGCTCAATGTAAGGGCGCGCCAGCGTCCTTGGATCGAGAAGTGTGCTGCGTACGTAATCGGCCAGAGCGTCTCTGTACCAGACGCGAAAGTGAAGCAATTTGTGCCTTCCCAGAAAAACTCGCTCGAGATGGAGCGGCGACAAAAAGTGATCGATTCGTGAGGCCCATTGTGGCATGCCGTAGTCGTAGGCATACTCTGCTTTGAATGTAAACTCCATGGCACTCCGGTTTAGTGCGCCGGACAGGGTTCCATGATTTCCACCAATCCCCCGATCAGTGGGGATTTCGGCCAGAGCCGAATCGCCGTCGCGAATCAGCCGGAGGCGGACGTCATCCCGCAGGTTGTTGGGGGCGCGGAACATCGTTTTAACAAAATCATTGTCAAGAAAGGGAGAACGAACACTAAGCTGGCTCTGTTCGAGGGCGAGAATTCGGGAATGATACCACGGTGACTGGCTGAAGGCCGCGAATGTTACCGGGTGTTGCTTGCGAAGCTCCGTATAGGTATTACCGGCCTGCTCCACAGAAAGCAGAAAATCCCGGCGGAACAACTCGGGAGGGGGCACCATCGGCTTGAACATCACCATATGGCGGACAATTTCACTGCCATAGGTCCCTACCACTTTCACGGGGGCTAAGTTGCGGGCTCGCTCGCTGACATAAAGATCAGAGGCTCGATAGACATCTACACCGCCTTCAGTCAGGTAAACACTGCGTTCCGCATAGTGCGGAAATTGCGAAAGAAAGTCCTTGCCCACAGTGAGGACGTCATGAGACTGGTTGCGAAGCCTGGCTACTTTCCGCGCCAGGCGGACATCCTGGCAATCGCGAAACATTCCTCCAAATGTATAACAAGGAAGTGATTCAGGAGCTGGTTTGTGCCAAGCCATGATGACCCGCGTATCCATACCACCAGTCAGCGTCATTCCAACACGCTGGTGACCATTAAAGTATCGTGGCAAGTTGCGCGAGAACACTTCACGTAGCTCACGATAGAAAGGCTCGGCCTCCAGGGTATCCTGCTGTTCCCATTCGCGGGGCAGAAAATAGGTCGCTTTTTGGTCGACGAGGCCGTTACGAAAATTCCACGCCGCCGCGCCAGGCAAGATGTGAACGTCTTTAAAAATTGTGCGATTCTCGAGGACGCAACTGCAGGCGACGAACTCGCCGAGCCCCCTCGGGTCGGCACAGCGAAGTTCTGGACAAACGCACAGGATCGCCTTTGCCTCGGCCGCAAAATAGAAAGCCTCCCTGCCCTCGTGGTAGTAGAGCCGGTGCATTCCGTATCGATCGTTGAATAACGTCGCGGTGCCCCGAGTCCGATCCACCAGCAAACCATGAAACATGCCGTTCAAATTCACTAAGAAGTTCGGATCATCCTCGTAGAGGTGAACCAGATATGAGCAATCATCCGAATTCAGATGATGTCCTCGACGTAGCAAACGCTCTACGGTTCCGGACTCGGGATACTCTTCGCCGGAGAAAACAAGGCATACATCGGCGCCTTCGTTGGTCAACGGCATTCCATCTGAGAAGGAATTTTGGATTGCCGTCCAGCCGACATAAATTCCCATAGACTCATCCTTCCAAGTGCCGCTGGTGTAGAAGGATTCGTGTCGTTGGGCCTGAACCATCTGAACAACCTGACACTCGGCCCACTTAGCCGACTTCTTGGTAATGATCCCGACGATCCCAGGCATACGGTTAGGACACACCTTTGGCCAGACGAAACCGGCGGTTGTACCACGAGGTTCGAACCTCTCTCAGTTTTGTGACTAGTGGCTCAGGAAAATGATCGACAATCCGGCGATGTAGCCTCAACTGAAGGGCGAGCGAGCCGACAGAATTTAAGGGGATGTAGTAACGAGGCAATTCCACACGCTGGAAACCGTTGACTTCCTTGAAGTGACTTAGGCTATCGCCCATCTTTTTTCCATAGCTGAAATGTTCGTAAACGAGATTTGGAATAGCACGGTCAGCACACGATTTGACCGCCTGGGCGATCAATGCATTGGTGGGCGCCTTATCTTTGTGTCGGATCATCGATAGGATGTGGACCATGCACGCTTGGCTCCCACTCGCATCGATTACGAGTTTGACGAACCCGATCATTTGACCGCCCAGGAATGCGCCAATCCAGACGCTTTGATCGGGAAATGTGCTCGCGTATTTCCGCGCTTGCTCCGGGGTCATTCCATAGTGAGGAAAGGCTTTCCCCTGCCGTACAGGCGTCTCGTTGTAGATTTCGCAAATTCCCTTGAATAGATCCTCGTTAACGGGTACTTCGCGGAGCACAACGCCTCTTTTCCCCGCCTGTCGGGCGCGATTTCGGGGGTAAGAACGGAGTTGGTTATTCCACCAGTGGTCAAAGGTCGAGATGGGAAGGACTGCCAAATTATCTGACTCGGCGTAAAACGGGTACTTCGCGGTGATCTCAGCCAGCGGCCGCAGAAAGGTAAATAGATCGATTCGAGTTCTAGTCCGGCGCAAGTCTTCACACAGTGCTGCAGGATCATCGGGGAAAACATACTTTTCGCCGTCCAATCTAGCGATTCGAACGATTCGCCCCGCAACTCTGATGCCTTTGCCGCGTACACTGAGGACCGTCTTCTTGTTCATACCGAGAAACCATGCCTTTGTCCGAGGAGCGGCTCTTCGTGTGACGCCGTATCTACTGCCGTTCTTTGGAGCCCAGTAAATATTGAGTCCATAATCCTCGCAGTCCGCAAAATTTCGTGATGCGGAATTGGATCTGGAGCACCGTCTAGGATGGCGCGGTAGAACGCTTCCATCAAGAATTTCATGCCGGTCTTCATGTGGAAGTCGCGCGTGGCGAAGAGCCGGAAATTCGTGAAGAGACCCTTTAGATACTGATCTGCCATGATTGCCGGTGCCACGAAGGTTTCAGCATAACTCTTGAACTTTCTACCGCGAAGGGTGATTAACGTCTCCTGATCCTGATCGAGAATGAGTCCGTTTTTCGAACCATAAAGACGAAACTGATGGAGCGATGGCCTCATCTGGGATGAGAAGGTAAAGTAAGCTGTCACACGCTTCTCTTCGGATAGGATGACCCGCAATTCGTCGATAATTTCAGATTCACCAATGCTCCTCAACTGTGGGCTGGTGAACCCATAGGCAATCACTTCAGGCGAATCCGAAACCAGGAATTCCGCAATCCGCGCGATCCCGTGACTGATGATGTTGTGCAGTAATTTGCCCGGTAATTTGCGAACCCAATGCTGCTTGTCGCCCAGAAGGGCCCCCGCATAGCCGGCTCGGGCGATTTCATAACCGTAATAGCTTTCCATGTGTGTGGGACCTTCCCCGAGAAAGCCGCTTCGCACGAGACTGCGCATGCGGCGGGTTGCGGGGCGAAACTGATCGTCATGGCCTGCCGTTATTTTCAGACCAGTTCTTTCGGCCAGAGCGAGCAGACGTTCGGCCTCGTATGCATTCACCGTGAAGGGCTTCTCCACATAAACATGGCAGCCCCATTCGAGGCACACTTTTGCAACATCATAGTGGGTAAGTGGTGGGGTCGCGACGTGAACAACGTCCGGCCGCGCATCGGCGAGGAATCTGGTCAGATCCTGATACACTCCCCTGACTGGAAACCGATCGGCAAGTTGCTGAGCCATCAAGAGCTCACGGTCGCATACCCCAACAATTTCGCACCCAGGGATCCGCATCACCTGGGCAGCATGGCTATCGGCGATCTTGCCGCACCCGACGATGCCGACTTTAAGCACGAGACGAACCTTGACGGCAGCCCTCGAGGAATGAGCAGAGCCCAACCGAAGTAGAGATCCTCGGTTTCCATCTCAGGCGAGTTTTTAGCTTTTGATTGGTGTAACGAGTCGGTTTCCAGTTGGCGTACCAACGGCTGCGGTTGAATACAGGGGACAACTGCTCTGCGGACCATTCCGAATACCACTCCCACAGCCAGCAGAGGGCATAGCTGACCGGATGCGGGACGTACACCGATGGGAACCGTTTGACCTTCTTCTTGTATAGACGAAGCAGTTCCCGACTGGTGGGCAATTCATCGTCCACAATGTTGAATACTTCGCCATCTATGTCTGGTGTCACCCCGGCCAAGGCAACCGCATCTGCGCAATTCTCTACGTACGTAAATGGTAAGGTGTTCGATCCACCCAAATGCAGAAATATGCCAAATGTGTCGAGGCCGACACGCCCCGAAATGGCCTTCTTGCCCGGGCCATAGACATATCCGGGCCGCACAATAACATAAGGCACGCAAAAGCGTTTCCCGTAATCGATCACCAACTGGTCCTGCTTAACCTTTGCAAAGCAGTAGGCTTCGCCCCGGCGATGCGGCGGTTTCTCGAGAGGACAGGTTTCATCCAATGTGTTAGTGGAACATGCCATGTTGTCGTATACGGCAAACGAACTGACATTGACGAAGCGCGTCAAACACCGGTGGACCAGCGATGCCTCGAGAAGATTTCGGGTAGTGACCACTGAATTGAGAAATGCGTCAGGAAAGGATTTTTCACCTCTGCCCGCCGCCAGGTGAATGATTACTGCAACGTCCTTGGTGGCCGCGAGGCAATCACTGACAGAAAGAAGATTGCCCCGGGCAATCTCAATCCTCGCGGACTTACCACTGGTCTCAATAACCTTATCAATGTTTGTCAGGTCGCTCGTAGGCCGAACGAAGCAACGGAAATTGCGGAACCCGAGACCGAGAAGGCTCTCAAGGACGCGCGGACCAATGAATCCGTTTGCGCCTGTGATCAGTATTAAATCTTCACCCCTGGCGACCAGCTTACTCGAAGTGCTTTCTTCCTTAGCCTTGCACGTCATTTTAGTGTGATTTAGTTTCGTGGACATGCCGAGGCATCATCTGATTAAGGTTGACGAGTTCCATTTGTTCGGCCACTTGTACTAAGCGATTTATCTTTTTGGACGAAAGACAATTACCGTTGCTCCCGATTCTGGGTAGTGGTTCTTTTCTACAACATCGAATGCTCGCTCAATGACCGAAATCATAGCTGCAGGTCGCTGTTTCATCTTGCCTTTTTCCAGCACGTACAGCCTCACGATAAACACGCCGTCATCGGTCAGGTATTGGGCAAATCGGTCCAGGGTCTTCCTTACCTTACCCAAGGGAACATGGTAGATAGCTTCACGGAACAGAATCACATCAAATTGTTGCGACGGCACGTAGCTGAGAAAGTCGCCCCGGGTAAAACTGTTGATGTGGGATCTTCCATTTTCGTTGGTCCGCCGTCGGGCTTTCGCAAGCGCTTGCTCGGATATATCGATTCCGGCGTATTGGCGGTAGACCGGCGCTAATTCATTTGCTGTATTACCCGGGCCGCAGCCGAGATCTAAAATACTTCGGTTTGCAGCAATGCGCTCCAGGTGCGGATAGACGCAATCGCCAGCCGTATTATCGAGGAAGTTCCACTTCCCATTAGAAAATTCTCTGTTCCAAAAGAATGTCTTGATCGGCGTTGGACCGTAGCTCAAGAGGAAGCCGCGGGTAAATCGTACAGAACGGTCAACAATGTACATTTGTATGCCCCCATAAAGGACTTTCGACTAATAGAACGTAGTTTGCGGTAAAAACTTGCTTCCCAGGACTCGGCGCAGCCGGCGCATTTGTTCATCCCTTGTGAAGGCAACCAAGTCCTCGGAAACACGCCGCGGAACGCCTCGTATCATCGGCCAAAAGTACCCCAATACAAGTGCGATCCCGCCCACAACGAACGGCCGCTGCTTCATTTGATACGCTCCCCGGAAAAGCTCCCAAACCGGGTGATTTCCAACCGAGTAGTCCTTCGCTCCATATCTGAATTTCGCTTTCAACCCGCCACATTGTGCCGTGCCCATGGTCCGGTGGTGTGTACTCACGCTTCCTTCAAACGTTCGCGTTTTCCAGCCCTTCATCCGAGCCGAAACGACGGCAATGTGATCGATACAGCCCCCCTTCAGCGGCCGATATCCCCCTATCCCTTCAAAGCACCTTGCCCGAAACAGCTGGCAGCCCCCCCAGACATTTTCAATGTTTGTAAACCGATAGTCATACTGGAAGGCTCCTTCCCGGAAAGGAGCTCCCGCAACACCTAGCTCCGGGTGATCGGCGAATTTGCTCACGATATGCCGAAAGTGTTCGCTTCCAAAGGAGACATCGGCATCCAGATTGCCGACTACTTCGGCTTTCAGTTCCTTCACCCTGTCATAGCCGGCATTAAACGCGGAGACCTTTCCTGCGAAGTGGCGCTCCTTGCGCTCCGGCATCCGCAACAACTCGATCCACGGATTATCTTGCGTGTACTTGCGCACAATTTCGTCAGTGTCATCGGTTGAGCCATCACTAACAATGACCCACTTAAGTGGCCGAAGTGTCTGAGCTACCATTGACTGAAGCGTCAGTTCGATAAATTGTGCTTCATTACGCGCCGCGGTAATGAGTACGTAACTTGGGATATCTGCCATGACTTTCAAGCTATTCAAGGCGTCGTAGCAGACCGTTACGCCGTTTGTTCCGCGGGCACTAACAGGTTTTCATCGCCTTCGGCGGGTTTTGAATGGTTTCTGGAGGTGAACGCTAAAACCTCATCGGCGACACGAATTTGCTGGCCCTCTGTCAGTTGCGGGAACATGGGCAAAGAGACGATTTCTGAGGCAACACGGGCAGATACGGGAAAATCATCCGCGCAGTACTTCAGAGATGTGTAGGCTTTTTGCAAATGGAGGGGGACCGGATAATGAATTCCAGTGCCGATGGCCGCCCTCTTCAGATGAGCGATCATGTTGTCGCGCTGAGCCGTGCGGACGACATAAAGATGATAGACGGCGCGCGACCATGAGGGCTCAAAGGGTAGCCCAAGGCCGTGATTGCCCGACAAGAGACGATTATATACAACCGCCCGATCACGACGTTGGAGGTTCCAACGGGTCAAATGCGCGAGCTTGGTATGCAGAAGCCCCGCCTGGATCGCGTCGAGTCGTCCATTGTAACCTTCTACGTCGTGATAGTACTTCTTCGATTGTCCATGATCGCGCAACATTCTGATTTTATCGGCGACACTGGAATCGTTGGTGGTTACGGCCCCTGCTTCCCCACATGCTCCGAGGTTTTTTCCAGGATAGAAGCTGAAGGCTGCGGCCCGTCCCATCGACCCGGAGGTCATCCAGCGATTGCGCTTGGCAGAAAAGTACTCTGCACCGTGCGCCTGGCAGGCATCTTCGATCACGGTTAAGTCATACCTGCCTGCCAGTTCGAGAATCGCATCCATGTCAGCCATCTGTCCGTAGAGATGGACGGGCACCACTGCGGTGACAAATCGTCCGCTTCTTCGGCTGACGAGCTTGCCCCATCTGCTCCAGGTGCACTGTTCCTCCAGGAAATGTTGGAGCTTCTCGACTGATATGTTGTAGGTGTCTTCATCGATATCGACGAACTCAGGCACGGCACCAGCCTGCGAAATCGCCTCGGTCGTAGCGATAAAGGTATGTGGCACGGTCACGACGACGTCGCCCGGTTGCACTCCACAAGCCATGATGGCAAAGCGGAGAGCGTCTGTACCGCTGCTGATGGCGATTGCGTCGCTCGTACCACAGAATTCTGCAAAAGCTTTCTCAAATTCCTCGACCATCGGACCGCCAATGAATCCAGCGGAGAGTAAGGCCCGGCGAAATACTCCCGTCAGTTCCTGCTCAAGTTCAAGGTGCGGAGTGATTAGATCAAGAAAAGGAATACTATCGGCACTGTTGTCAGAAATGCGCAATTTGACCTTCCACGTTCTGTTCGATGAAACGCAACACTTTGGCTGGGATGCCGACGGCTATCGCGTTGGGTGGCACATCTTTGGTGACCACGCTGCCGGCGCCCACGATAGCGTTTTCGCCGATGCTGGTGTTGGCGAGGATTGTCACTCCTGAACCGATGGAAGCACCCTTCTTTATCACTGTACGTTCCACGGTCCAGTCCGCCTCGGTCTTCAGATCTCCATGAACGTTTGTGGCGCGAGGATAGCTATCGTTAATGAAGGTTACTCCGTGCCCGATGAACACATTGTCTTCGATAACCACGCCCTCGCAAATGAAGCTATGGCTCGAAATCTTACAATGCTTGCCGATGCTCGCGTTTTTTTGGATTTCTACGAACGCACCGATTTTGGTCTCGTCCCCGATTTCGCATCCGTACAAATTGATGAATTTCGAAAGCCGGACATTAGCTCCGAGTTTTACATCGTCAGCGATGCAATTGAACGAATTCATAGGTTGACCAGAGCACCTCTTTTGCTAAGCGATTCACTCGCCGCTTCCAGCATCTTGACGACGCGAAGTCCAGCACATCCATTATTGAACGGTTCCTTTCCACTCGACACGCACTCTACAAAATAGGAGAGCTCCTGGCGCAACGCTTCAACCTGCTCGAGTTGAGGCGCCCACATATCGCCGGAGCGATAATTTACCAGCAGTTCGTAGACACCTTCACGATTCGTGATGTCCACTCCTTTGTCATAGACCTTCACCTTCTCGTCGGCCTCGAGATCGTTCCAAACAAGCATCCGTTTTTCACCGCCGATCAGCGTAGTCCTCACCTTTACCGGAGAGAGCCAATTGACATTTATGTGCGCGATAACCTTGTCGGGGAAATAAAGCGTCATAAAGGCGACATCTTCGTACCCGTTTAGATGTCGCTGCCCTGTTGCCACAACTGCCTCCGGACGTGCTTTAATCAGGTAATCCATGATCGCTAGATCGTGTACCGCAAGGTCCCAGAGGACGTTGATATCGTGCTGGAAAAGGCCGAGGTTGACGCGCGTCGAATCGTAGTAGTAAAGCTTGCCTAGTGTTCCTTCGTTCAGGAGTTGCAAAATCTTCCTGACCGCGCCAGTGAATAGGAAGGTGTGGTCCACCATGATTTTAAGATTTTTTTTCTGCGCCAGATTGATCAACACCTCGCCCTGCTCAGCATTGCAGGTAAACGGCTTCTCCACGAATACGTGCTTGCCGTTCTCGAGAGCGGCCTTTGCCAACTCGAAGTGGGTCCATACGGGCGTGACGACTGCGATTGCATCAATTGCAGTCGACGAGATGACCTCCGCAGTGTTGCGGGTAACATCAATACCGGGGTAAGCTTTCTGCGCTCTTTTTCGCGCAGCTGGGCTGGTCTCCGCAATGGCGAGGACCTGGGAATGTTCCAGGCTCGTGAGATTCCTCACGACGTTTGGCCCCCAGTAGCCGTACCCAATTACACCGAAGTTCACGATGCCGCACCACCTCTGATACTGCGTATGGTTAAGGAGAAGGCTTTAATACGGGAAATCAGTGTGCGCCATCTCCACGGAACACTGCCCATGGCGTTCTCATGAGAATCACCAGATCGATCCAAGGAGACCATGATCTGGCATACTGCAGATCAAGACGAACCATTTCGTCGAACCTGACCCGGCTTCGACCATTTACCTGCCATGACCCGGTGATCCCGGGCTTGACCTCCAGAAGGCGACGCCGGTGCCAGGTATCATAGGCCGCGACTTCATAGGGAATTGCAGGGCGGGGGCCAACTAATGACATGGTGCCCTCAAGCACATTCAGCAGTTGCGGAAGTTCATCCAGGCTCGTCCTCCGGAGAAACTTACCGACGCGCGTGACTCGACGGTCGTTTGTCAGTTTGTAGACTCCCTCATTATTCCCAGCCACCGAGAGCCGTTCAGCCGTTCCAGCGATGAGCCTTGTTACGTACTCCCTATGAGTCTCGGGATTGTTCCCAATATGCATCGACCGAAACTTCAGAAAGGTGAAAGACCGGCCGTACTGGCCAATACGCTGTTGCCTGAAAAAAATCGGACCGCGGGAAGACGCCTTCACTGCGATGGCTGTTATCAGGAAAATCGGCGCGCACAGGATTAATGCGGTGACACTGACGACAATATCCATTGACCTCTTTATGCCTAATAACGGTCTTCGACTATTGTTCCGGCTCGCGAGGTCGGGATATAAAGCCGGGTTGCTCGGGCGCCCCGGCCGATCGTGGTCCCAGTCGTCGGGAAAGAAGTGAAAGGAAATGCCGACACGGTTGAATTGCTCGAGCGTCAACTTATCTCGCAGGGTGGTGCTCACTCTGGCTAGAATAGTACTGAGGATTGAATTCTTCGCCGATGTTTTGTCGTCGACTGCGAGGCCGGTGAAGACGACGCCGACCACCACCCCGTCTTTGTACCAGCCGATTGCATCAGTCTCCCTAGTGGAGGAGAGCAGGGCAAGCACAACACTACCCAGAGTTCTGCCGCTCTTTTCTGAAATTTCGTAACTACCCACATCCAGCAGCATCAAGAGGAAAGGTATCCGTGATCGTTCTGTTCGCTTGCGCTCAACAGCGATCATCCTCTGAAAGGCTTCCTCGTTGAGAACCTCCCGCTGGCCAGGGAGCACTGTTCTGATCCGAGGATCAACGCGATTTGATTCGATACCCGAACGGAGCAACGTCACGATATCCTCCCCTATCCCGCATCTTGCTGCGACAGGCAGGAGCGCATTACTAATTTCACAGTTTGGCTGATTGAATGTATTGGCTTTGCGCTTCGTAGCTAAGAATAAACAAATGGCCGATCCGATTCGGGATCTATTCCTTCTGCCCGTCGTCCGGCTTAGACGGGGGTGGAACTCTTGAATAGTAGTGGCCGCTAGCCGCTGCCCCCTTGGAACCATTTACCAGCGCGCCAAGAACTTTTTGGGGTTCGAGCGCCTCGAGGCCTCTGAGCAGCTGCCGTCTCTCCGTAATTCCTTCGCGTACCACGAGTAGAACGCCGTCAGCCAAACGCATCCACACACTGGTGTCGGCCAAGGGCATGACAGGTGGCGAATCGATGATAATCCAATCAAACCAGAGACTCAGCTGATCCATTATCGGAGACAGTTTACCGGACTGAAGAAGTTCGAGTGAATTTGTCGGAGTGTTGCCGGCCGGCAAAAACCAGAGGCCCGGACCTTCCAGGTGATAGATACTCGTCATCAGATTACCTCCACCCTGTAGGCACTCGCTGATGCCCGAAAGCAATCTCAGTCCGAAAACCTGAGATAAGGTCGGCCGCCGCAGGTCGCCTTCTATCAACAATACCCTTTGGTGCATTCTTCGCGCGAAGCTGCAGGCGAGGTTTGCTGAAACCATGCTTTTGCCTTCCTGAGGGATCGTACTGGTGATGAGTATTTTCTTGAGCACGCGTTCACGACGAAGGTGTTGCAACCGGATCCCGAGGAATCGGAAGTTTTCCGCTGCAATGCTTTCGCTGTCGGTGAAGCAGACAAGCCTGTTTTGCTCTGAAACGACTACCTGCTGAGACTGAAACTGGGCAAAGAGATCATCCAATTGCGTCGCATTTACTGCGTGGCCAGACAGCGAACTTTCCTCTATGGCCACGAGGCTTGACGCTTGCTCTGGGACAGCCGGCGGCCCGTCGGCAGCCAGGGTCCGCGCTCCACCCCATTTTTTCCTAGTCTTGGCAACATTCCGTTGCGAAAGCGCATGGTGTTCTGCAAGGACGAGCACATCAGTCGCTGCTGGTAATGCGCCCAGGTCCATCCCAGAGCGTTCGGCTTCCGATCTCTGTAACGCGTCAAATATCAGACTCATATTCGATCACTTGAACGGCCATGAGCCGCTCCCTTCCACTTCGCTGACGACAGATTCATGCAGGCCGGAATACAGGTCGGGGAGAAGGCTATTTGCCGGCCGCGAGATATCGGGCCCATTAGGAATGCTATTTGTCCTGGCGGGAGGCATCCTGACCACATCCAGGCGAAACTCCGACGCGACATCTTCGATGATGTCCGAAGTAATGCTTCGACTTTGCCGTGCATAAGCGATGACTAAGGCGTTCTCGCAAATAGTGTTGATCAGGCGAGGAAATCCACGGGAATGCCTGTAGACTGACCTGACGGTTTGCTCCGGAAACAAGGGATTCCCCTCCGAGGTTATTCCAGCGATCTGGAGCCTGCGGTCGATGTAACCGCGGGTTTCTTCGAGGTCTAACGGATCGAGGCGGGCACGAAGGGCAATGCGCTGCTTTAACTGCCTTAGTCCAACCGAGTCGAGCTTCTCCTCGAGTTCAGGCTGACCGACCAACACAATTTGCAGCAGCTTGTCTTCAGCCGTCTCCAAATTTGTCAGTAAGCGCACCTCTTCGAGGATGTCCGCCGACAAGTGGTGCGCCTCATCGAGTATGAGTACGGTAGTCAACTTGTTTGCCCCCCGTGAGACCAGGAAGCGGCTCAGGTCAAGCAAGAGCTCACCCTTGTTTTTGCCGGAGGGGTCAAGCCCAAAGTCCGAGAGAATATACTGCAAGAACTCCACCGAGGTCAGCCGGCTGTTGAATAGATATGCGTAGGCGATATCCGGACTCTCCTTGAGCAGCTTTAGCAAGCAGCGCAGTAAGAGCGTCTTTCCAGTGCCGACTTCACCAGTCACTACAACAAATCCCTTATGCTCCCGAACACCGTAATATAACGTCGCCAGGGCCTCATTGTGTCGCTTGGTGGGAAAGAGAAAGGATGGATCGGGCGTTAAGTCAAACGGCGTACGCGCGAGACTAAAGAAGTTTTTATACATTGGGAGCCGAACCTAACTATGCCGATAGCTCAAGAAAGAGCCGACTGCGATTGTCACAAGTGTCATCACGGTCATCGCCCACATGAGCCACTCTCCCCGCTTATGCCTAAGTTTATCCGCGGCATTCACGACCTCAGGAATCTCAGAAATCACCTTCATCGGCAGCAGGTCTTTTAACTGCTTCTCGCTATATAGGCGATCGTCGATAAACTCGAGTCCGCCCGCGACGGCAATACCCAGCACGAGACCGAGACCCAGCCCCATCCCACTAAGTTTCAGCCGATCCGGGGATGCCGGCTTCATTGGTAAGCTGGGCGGGTCAATCATCCGGAATCGTTCACCCTTCTGCATCTGCTCCATGCTGGTGGCCATCTTTGAGTCAATTTCTTTTTTTAGGAGATCGTCATAGTTGGCCTTACTCTGATCGTAATCACGTGTCAGGTCAGCGAGTTGCTGCTCGCGTACCGGTTCGTCGTTCAGGCGTGACTGATAGTCGTTGATTTTAGCCTGCAATGCAGCAATCGACTGCTGGCGGTTGGCTAGTTCCGCCTTGTTGGCTTGCAGCTGGCTTTGCAACTGCAGGACCGCTGCGTTCTTTTCTACTTCCGAAGGATCGGAGACCCCCGTCTTGTCGGCTTGGCTGCTAGTGCTGCTCTTGTTCTTCAATTCCGAAGCTAGCTCACTGCGCATCTTTTCAGTTTTGCTTATCTCGATTTTCAAACTGCGGATATCGGGGTGCTGATCAGTGTACTGAGAACTCAGCGCGGCGAGCTGCGATCTCAGTTTGGACAGCTGCTGGTCAATCGTCGACAGGCTGGCCGGCATACCTTCGGGAGATGTTTTCACAGGTGTTTGGACGGACCGATATTGACTGATCAGGGTTTCCAGGTAAATTCGCTGCTGTTGAGCTGTGTTGAGCGCATCCTGTTCGCCCCCCAGTTGCGATTGCAGACCAGACAGGATTTGCAGATTGCTCGCTTGCTGAGTGGGCAAATCACCTATGTGCTGTCCCTTGAACGCCCGGATCTTGGCGTCTTGCGCAGCAAGACTCCGGCGAGCGAATTCTAACTGCGTTTCGAGAAACTTGGTAGTGTCTTCTGACTGCTGCTGACGCACCTCGAGGTTCTCGTTGATAAAGAGGTTTGTTAGCTCGCTGGTGACCTGCTGCGCAACACGCGGGTCGCGCGCAGAATAATAAATCTTGAATGCTGTAATCTCGAGATTGCGTGCGTCCCGCACAAGTTCGATCTCGATATCTTTGCGCATGCGGGCAGCCTTTTCGTCGGGCGTCAACTTGCTGCTACTGCCACCGTAGAGGTTCAGCTGGTCGATGATGTGGAGAAGACGTGTACGACTGAGGATCTGTTGACTGATGTTCTGTATCCGGTCTTGCAAATTTTCATTTATGTTCGATACGACATAGTCTTTGGGCATTGTGGGTTGTTCTACGAGAATAAGCGTGCTGGAGCGATAAGTTTCTGGCAGGAACCAACTGATGCCCCATATCACCGACCATCCGAAGAATAGTCCCATCAGAAAATGTGGCGCGCGGCGGCGAATCAGGTCTATGTACCGCTGTCCGTCAAACGGCTCTGGATTATGATCATTAAGCGCTTCTGACATAATTATCCTCCCAGCGGCCGGGAAAAGTTATAGCTGAGGGAAACGGAACCTCGACTGACATTAGAGGCGTTGCGGAGGGCTGGGATGTCATTGTACCGCTGCTGCAAGTTTGTATAGCGAAATTCCACAGCCAGGTGCTCGCTGAGTTGGTGCTGGGCCCAGATGGCTCCCAGCGTCCGATGCCCTCCTTCCGATGATGGGAAATAGGATGGGCTTATATTCTTGTTGATCGTGTAACTCGCCACGGCTTGTAAGCTCCAGGTGCGAGCCAGCTTCCAACGCCCAGACAGATATGCGCTATTCGATTGGTAAACTCCCGCTAGGCCGCTACCGCTGGTTACAGCTCGAGCATAGCTGGCAACGAAATTCGTGTGGAGACCCTGCCATCCCGTGTTTGCCAGTAAAACGGGCGAGGATGAGCTGTACGTCGGCAGACCGAACTGCCGGATGCTGTAGAACTGTGGACCGACCGAGATCGACGCGGAAACGGTGGGCTTCAGATAAACCGTGTAGAAGAGCAGGTAACTGTTCGTCTGGAGATTGATCACCGACTGCGGCGGATAGGCCAGGGTTTTTGAATATTGGTAAGTCACACCGATGTAGTGCCTTCTGGCAAATCGATGATTAAAGAACCCCTGCCCGCCTGCCGCGTTGGAATTGTAAAGACCAAGCGCCTCGGTGGATTGCAGGTAGTCCAGAGTGGTGTATGATCCGCCGACGCCGACCATATCATTTCTTCGGAACTGATGCGTCAGCTCGACATTGGCCTGATTGGCAAGCAAGTCTGCAATCAAATCGACGGCACCCGTTAGGGGTGGCATAGGCGTATCGGATACTGGAGGCGCCACGAGAGTATCTTGCTGGTTAAAGATGTTTCCGGTCTTTTGAAGGTTGTCCTGCAGGGTTATAGCCGCGTGTGGACTTAGCCGATACTGGAGAGTAGTCATTAAGCCCTGGCCGGATTGATTTGCAGCACTGGTGCGTTGATAGATCGTCAGGCTCGGGCTGTAGTTTGTCGTTATATGAAACCGCGGCGTGATCTTATCGAGTTCGATTGAGGGAAAAAACGAATAACTGAAATCGTTGACAGCGGTGGCTCCGATCAGTCCCTCTACGTCGTTTCCGTATGCGGTCGTGAACGAGAGTCCACCGCGCAGATAGTTCGACCGAACTTCTGACTCGACGCGAGTCGGCAGAGCTTCGCCATTTATAGGAGGTGGAGTTGCCATCCGGTCGCCGCCTCCCGCTGCAAACGGCACTTGGGACGAGGCCGGGATGGGTAGGAGCAGCAAAGTGATTAGGAAACTTCGGAAAGACATTGAGATTCCTCACGGCACAACGATCGTATCTCGCGGCTGGAGCCTGACATTCTGCGCAAGGTCTTTACCCTTAATCACCTTTTTGTAATTGAAGGGGATGCGGGCCTCACGACCATCGGGATTCTGGCGAAGGATATAGATGCCTTTTTGGTTAGCGAAATCCCGGAAGCCACCCGCGGTGGCAATCGCATCGAGAACTGTCGTCGCGAGGTCGAGCGAATATGATCCCGGCTTTGCTACCTGCCCTAAAATGTTGAACTTCTGGCTGTGTATCTCCTGAACCATTACTGTTACCGTGGGTTCGGAAATATAGCTCCGGAGTTTCTCGGTTATCTCCTGCTCAAGCTGCAGGGGTGTTCGGCCCGACGCCTGAAGTTCTCCTACTAATGGTAATGAGATTCGTCCGTCGGAGCGCACCGGAATGGAGCGGGATATGTCTGGCTCTTTCCACACGTTGATTGCCAGCAGATCGTCATTGCCAATGATGAAGCTGGCATCGTGCGGCTTCTGCGTCACGTGGGCTAAAGAAGCCATAGGTGCCGGAGGCGGGACTTCTGCCACTTGTCCCGACAGGTGAACCGTAGACACCAGCAAGATGATGCCTAGGCTTATGCAGTGGCTTATCCTGTATTTCATAGCGAATCTCCGTGCAAAAAGCATGCAAGGTTGTCGCATTTCGTTTAACTTATCCGGCCAGTCCGACTCTGGCCGTCGCCGTCTGCAAGCATCGCACTTTCGACAACCTTGATCTGATATTGCTCTATCTTGTAGAGCAGAGTGCGGTAGCTGATTTTTAGCAGACGGGCAGCGGCTTTTCGATTCCAACCTGTTTTTTCCAGGGCGATAGTGATCGCGTTTTTCTCCGCTTCCAGCTTGACGCTCTGGACCAGAGATCTGAGAGACCCTGCCGAGCCAATATTGTCGGTAGGCGAGCCGGCCGACGGCGCCGGCCTAGTGAAAAAGGCCGATGGGGTCGAAGCACCATTCGTGAATATCGACTCTGCTTGACCCGCTCCCAGGGCCTGCGTCTCATCACCCGTCATTAGATAGCGCCTGACGAATGCTTCCAGCTCCCGCAGGTTACCGGGCCACGAATATGCCTGACATGCCTCGCATGTTGAAGCCGGAAAATCCCGGGGGGTGAGACCGTACTGCTTCGCGAGCTTATACATGAAGTGGCGCGATAGGAGTCGTATTTCTTCTTTGCGGTCCCGCAATGGTGGCACATGGATGGTGTAAGCGCTCAAAAGATAGTAGAGATCCTCGCGAAACTTGTTCTCTGAGACTGCGTGCTCCAGATTCGCACTGCTGGCGGCCAATACGCGAATGTCCACCTCTACTTCGGTGAAAGTTCCAGGCCTCATGAATCGCTTGTTTTGCAGGACCCGCATCAAATTGCCTTGTAAATCGAGCGGCATCTCGGTGATTTCGTCCAGGAGTATCGTCCCTTGTGCATTCTGCTCAAGCTTTCCTGAGCGGATTTGAACAGGCGAATGATTGCGATTCCACTCGTGGCCGAAGAGCTCTTTTTCCAGCAGGTCGCCAGGGAGCGCTGCACAGTTGACCTTCGTGAAACTATAGTCTGAGCGGGGGGACAACTTATGGATCAGGCGGGCTGTCGTCTCTTTGCCGGCCCCGCGCTCGCCGACGATCAACAGAGGTGCATTCGAATCAGCCAGCAGTCCGGCCTGGGCGCGGAGCTTGCGCATGATCGGGCTAACTGCGACGAAAATGATCCCTTCATTGATTAGCTCGACGTCTTCGGTTGTGGTCTCCGGTTCTGCAGACTCGCATACGATCGA
>Ga0335075_10000770_pt1 | contig 54387 bp, 51 predicted proteins | sample Lox_Sample_24_FD_206723 | JGI IMG/M metagenome (GOLD analysis project Ga0335075, IMG submission 206723) | Soil microbial communities from Loxahatchee National Wildlife Refuge, Florida, United States - Lox_Sample_2.4 | ecosystem: Environmental > Terrestrial > Soil > Wetlands | place: USA... | reverse complement strand
AACAATCTGGTCGCGTTGGCTGAGGCGTTGCGGGCGACGTGCCGACGGTACGCTGCCGTGCAGCCACGGCGGCTGGCCGAACTACTCACCCACGACACCCCCGCCTCTGGGCACCACGCGCGGATTGGAGCGCCCCTCCTGCCCGTGAAGTCCGCGGCGGCAACTAGCGGGCGGTCACGCGCGCCTGCCGTGTAGCCTTAGGCCGGTTAGGGACATAATCATTAGGGGTAATTGAACCGTGCGATGCCGCACGCAGTTCAGGCGAGACCCCTTCCGGGAAACGGCCGGGCGGGGATGAGCGTGCTCATCTACCTCGGCTTCTCGCCGCAACTGCTGCAGGTGGGGATCATTCCCCTGCTGCCGCTCATCGGCAAGGACCTGCACATCACGCCGGGCGCCACCTCCTGGCTGGTCACCGCCAGCCTGCTCTCGGGCGCGATCTGCCTGGCGGTCCTCACTCGGCTGGCCGACGTCATCGGCAAGCGTCGTGTCGTCGTCCTCTGCCTGGTGCTGGTGCTCGCGGGCTCGATCCTCGGCTGGGTCGCGCACAGCCTCACGACGCTGATCATCTCCCGCGTGCTCATGGGTGCCGTGCTGCCGATGCTCGCCCTTCCCGAGGCGATTGCCGCCGACACGATGGAGCCCCGCCGCGCCCAGGTCACGATCGGTGCGATCCACGCCGGCACGGGCTTCGGCATCGCCGGTGGGCTGCTCCTCGGCTCGTTGGCCGGAGCCGGGGACGCCTCGTGGCGAACGTTCTTCATTGTGGGCGTCATCGCCTCGCTGATCGGGATCGTGTGCACGATCGGGTTCGTGCGCGACTCGCCGCAGCGAGCTCGCGGCAGGGTTGATTTCGTCGGCGCGGGTCTCCTCTCCGCGGGGCTCATCGGCCTGCTGCTTGCCTTCAGCGAGGGGCCGACGTGGGGCTGGGCCTCGGCGGCGACCCTGCTCGTCGGTCTCGCCGGTTTGGGGCTGTCGGGCGCCTGGTGGTGGTCGCAGAGGCGGATCGCCGATCCGCTGATCAGCGTCCAGCGATTGCTCGCGCCCGAGGTCCGCATCCCGTATGCGATCACGTTCCTGGTGGCCTTCGGCGTCTACGGCGCACTCACCGCGCTCAGCCGTGTCGCCCAGATGCCGGCGGAGACCGGCTTCGGCTACGGCTGGTCGACGCTCCAGGTCGCGTGGTTCGCGATCCCTCAGGCGTTAGGCTCGATGGCCTGTCTGATCGTTATCCGCCGGCTGGTCCCGCGCGGCCATCCCACGGCGGCACTCGCGTGGGGTGCGGGCTCGATCGTCGTCGCCTTCCTCGTCTTCGCCGTACTCATCCGCAGCCCCGGCTTCACCATTTTCGGGCTGCTGCTCGATGCCACAGGGCTCGGGGTGGCGCTCGCGGTCTCGCAGATCGTCATCCTGCGCGCGGTCACACCCGTCGAGTCGGGGATCGCTCTCGGACTGTCGATCGTGCTCTACGCAATCGGGAACACCGCGGGCAGCGCGGTCGTCGGCGTGCTCTTCAAGAGCCTGACGATCGGCCACACTCCGCTGCCCTCGCTGGCCGCTTTCCGGTGGGGATTCGCCATCAGCGGCCTCGCGGCCCTGCTCGCCCTAGGCCTGTGTGCACCGTTGGCGCGCCGCTCCCGGGAGGTCCGCGCGGCACACGCCGTCACCGCGTAGGCGCGTCTATCTGAGGGCCAGTTCGACCAACTCCTCGGCGATCGCAAGCGCGGACGTGGCCGCCGGCGAGGGAGCGTTGCGCACCCACACCGCGCCACCGGTGCGGTTCACCCGGAAGTCGTCTACGAGCGAGCCGTCGCGGTCGAGCGCCTGGGCGCGGATGCCGGCATCCGCGCGGATTGCGTCGTCCACGTCGAGCGCCGGCACATAGCGCTGTGCCTCGCGCACGAAGCGGCGCTTGCTGGCCGAGCGCGCGAGCTCGGCGACGCCGGCCCGCCAGTGGCGGCGCATCATGCGGAACGTGCCCGGCCAGACCGCCATGTCGCGGAGATCATGCAGGTCGACGTGGCCACGCCGGTAGCCCTCGCGCGCGGGCGACAGGATGGCGTTGGGCCCTAGCCACACCGAGCCGTCGATCTTGCGGGTGAGGTGGACCCCGAGGAACGGGAGGGCCGGATTGGGGACCGGATAGATCAGCCCGCGGACGAGGTGCGAACGCTCCGGGCGAAGCTTCCAATACTCGCCGCGAAACGGAACGATCCGCGGCTCGGCCGGCTCCCCGGATGCCCGCGCAAGCCGATCCGAGTGAAGCCCTGCGCATACGACGACGCGGTCGGCGATTAGGACGCTCCCGTCAAGCAGCTCGACTCGCGAGACGCCGCCAGCACGACGAACACTGACAACGCCCGCCGCCGTTCGGAGCTTGCCTCCCGCAGCGACCAGGTCAGTGGCCAAGACACGGGCGACGGCGGCGAAATCGACGATTGCGGTCTCGGGGGAATGCAAGGCAGCAAGCCCACGGGCGTTGGGCTCGATCTCGCCGATCCGGTCTGCTTCGACCCAGCGCAGCCCGGGCACCTGGTTGGCGGCGGCTCGTTCAGCGAGCCGGCGGAGCGGTTCGAGCTCGCGTTCCGCCGTGGCGATCACCAATTTCCCGCACGCCTCATAGGGGATCGCGCGGGCCGCGCAGAGGTTGCGCAGCAACGCCAGCCCGCGCCGGCAAAGCCTCGCCTTGAGCGAGCCCGGCGCGTAGTAGAGGCCGGCGTGAACCACGCCGCTGTTGTGAGCGGTCTGATGGCTGGCGATCACCGGATCCTTCTCGAGAACGACGACTTCGGCTCCCGGCACCGATTCGATCAAACGGCGTGCCGTGGCCAGGCCGACGATCCCGGCGCCGACGACGACCGCGCGCATCAACCGTGGGGTGCCGGGCGGAACGGAACGGCTGGCCCGGCTCCCGGACCATCGACCGGTGCCAGCGGCACGCGCAGCGCCGCCAGCACGCGCGGCACCATCGCGTAGAAGCCGATCGTCATGGCAAGCTCGATCCGCTCGGGAATGACGAACGCCTCGGCCAGCTCGAGCAGAACGTCCTCCTGCGGCTCTCCGTCCACGATCACCTGCTCAGCGAATGCAAGCGCGATCCGCTCCCGCCCCGAGAACTGGTCCGCCGCCCGCCGCCATTCGTGCAGCTCATCGATCCGGTCGCGACGCACACCGGCCTCGAGGGCCATCGGCACGTGATCCTGCCAGATGTACCGGGCGCCGGTGAGCTGTGCAGCGCGCAAGATCAACAGCTCTCGCAAGTCTCGCGGCGTGACGCACTCGCGCCGAAGCTTCCAGGCGAAAGCCGTCCACGCCTCGAGCATGGCCGGCTGGTTCGCCAGGACGCGGTACAGGTTGCTTGGTGGGATGCCGCCGGCGGCGAGGCGCCTGAGCGCCTCGTCGTCCTCGCTGACCAGCGGAATCGCGGCTGGGGAAGGGCCGCTCGTCATCCCCCGGGAGCCGTCGCCTTGACAGCCACAGTCTTCACGCGCGTGTAAAAGCGTAGGCCTTCCAGCCCCTGCTCCTTGAACCCCGAGCCGGACAGCTTCCACCCGCCGAACGGCATGTGCACATCCCAGCCGCTGGTCGGCAGGTTCACGGCCACCTGGCCCGCCTCGACGCTGTCGATGAAGCGCGTCGACGCATCGACGCTATCGGTGAACAGCGCGGCCGCGAGCCCGTACGGGCTGTCGTTGGCGGCGTCGATCGCTTCCGCGAGCGAGCTCACGGTGCTCACCGCGAGCACCGGTCCGAATACCTCTTGGTTCCAGATGTCCATATCGCGCGTGACCGCGGCGAGGATCACCGGCGAGACGAACCAGCCTTGATCCAGTGGGGTTTGTTGCAGCCGCCCCTCGCCGAACACGCGCTCGGCGCCCTGCTCGAGGGCGCGTTCGACGTCGCCCAGAACCGAGCGAAGCTGCCGCTCGGAGACCAGCGGCCCCATCGTCGTGGCCTCATCGTCTCCCGGGCCGACGACGATGCCACCTGCCTTAGCGACCAAGCGGTCGAGCAGCGGGCGGACAACCTCGTCGGCGACGATCACGCGACTGGTCGCCGTGCACCGCTGTCCGGCCTGCCCGAACGCGGCCGCGGCGATCGTTGCGGCCGCAAGATCCAGATCGGCGTCAGCGAGCACGACCGATGGGTTCTTGCCGCCCATCTCGGTCTGGAGGCGAACGTTGCGCCCCGCCAGGCGCCGCTGGAGGTCGAGCCCGACCTCGGTCGATCCGGTGAAGGTCACCGCGTCGACCCGCTTGTCCTCGCACAGTGGGCTGATGACATCGGCGGCGCGACCGGTGACGGTGTTCAGGACCCCCGGCGGGAGACCGGCCTCATGCAGCGCGCGCGCCAGGAGGAGGGAGCTGACCGGCGTCTCGGTGGCGGGCTTTATCAACACGGCGTTGCCGGCGAACAGCGCCGGCGCGAGTTTGCGGGCCGGGGTCAGCAGCGGGTCGTTCCACGGCGTGATCGCCACCACCATTCCGACCGGTTCGACGCGGACGTGGGCCTCAACCCCCGGCCGGCCATCGGCCAGCCGATCGCCCTCCGGGAGTCGCGAAAGGGAGCCGTAGTAGTCGAAGAAGTCGGCGCTGCGCGCGGTCTCGGCCCGCGCCTCGGGCAGCGTCTTGCCCATCTCCGCGCTGACCAGGGAAGCGACCTCCTCGGCGTGCTCACGCAGCCAGCTTGCTGCGCCGGCCAGCACCGCGCCACGAGCCCCCGGGGAGACGCGGCGCCACACTTCAAAGCCAGTCGCCGCCGCTTCGATCGCCCGGTCGATTTCCACCGCGGTGGTCGCCGCCACGCGCGCGACGATCTCACTCGCTCGTGCCGGGTTGGCCACGTCGAGCCATCCTCCCTGCGGCGGCGCGAACGCGCCGCCGATCAGGTTGGGGAAGGTAGGGGCCGAGACGGCGGTCACAGCAGCGGCTGCGCGTGTACGACCTCTCGGCGCTCCAGCCGCGGCCAGGCTTCACCCTTGATGTAGCGCTCGAAGTGCTCGGTCGCGGCATGGGCTGCGAACCCGGACTCGTCGGCATATTGCTCGTAAAGGAAGAACACGTTCGGGTCCTCCACCGAGCGGTGGGCCTGATAGCCGACGCAGCCGGGCTCCTGCCGGGTGAGCGGAGTCATCGCTTCGAGCGCGGCCTGCACGCCTCCCGCCTCGCCGTCCTTTGCCACGTAGGTCGCCGCGATTACGTAGGTCAAGGTCACTCTCCTTCGACGAATTGCACACTGACCGATCCGAGCGGGGCCTCTATGACCCCGTCGAACGTTTGCCCCGCCTCGACTGGAAACGGCGGGATAAACGAACCGGACAGCACGATGTCGCCCGGGTCGAGCGATTCCCCGAGCTCGTCCAGCATCGAGGCCAGCCATGCCACCGAGCGCCGCGGGTCTCCGAGCACGGTCGTCGCGACTCCGCTGGCGACCACCGATCCGTCGCACACCAGCGTGCCGGCGAGGGTTTGCGGGTCGGGAACCTGGTCGGCCCCGGTCCAGCTCCCGAGCACGAACCGACATGCCCGTCCCAGGTCGGCGGCGGCGTTGCGCACGTCGCTCCCCTCGGCCACGATCCTGGAGTCGACGATCTCGAACGCGGCGGCGAGCGCGTCGGGCGCGGGCGGAACGGGTCCGATGCGGAAGGCCAGCTCGATCTCAATCCTGGGGTCGATCATGCGTACCACCTGGCAGCTTCCGCCCGACCGAACGCGCATGTCGTCGAACAGGGGCCCGAGCATCGGCCCATCGGTGCCGAGGAACCGCTGCGAGGCCGTGGAGGTCGCGCCCACCTTCCACCCGACGCGTGTCGATCCCCGGGCCCTCCGTCGCCGGGCCAGCTCGCGCTGGATCCGGTAGGCATCCCGGAGCGAACACGCTTCGTGCAGCGGCGGGGTCGGTAGGCCAGTCAGCTCGGCCCGCTCGAGTCGTGTCGCGAGGACTTCGAGATCGGCGTCGGTGACAGCCTCGGGGATCACTGGAGGCGAGTATCCACCGGCCAGCCGGCGGCGACCATCGGAATCGTCGATGGCGGCATCGAACATTGCTGAGGCGGGCTATGCCACGGCCGGCTGCGACGCCGCCGATAGGCTGGCCAGATCCTCCTCGCCGAGGCCGAGGTCGACCGCGGGCAGAAGCTCGGCGAGTTGCTGCGGGGTGCGCGCGCTCGCGATCGGAGCGACCACGGTCGGCTGCGCGAGGAGCCACGCCAGCGCCACCGACGCCACGGGCACGTCGTGGGTTGCGGAGACCCGATCGAGCGCGGTCAGCACCGCCTGACCACGCTCGTCCAGGAATCGGCCGGCCCGGGCGGCGCGCGCACTCTGCACTCCGGCTCCGCCCGGTCGATATTTGCCGGTCAGGAAGCCCATGGCCAGCCCCCAGTAGGGCACGCACGCCAGCTCCTCACGGTCACACAGCTCAGCGAGCTCGCCCTCGTACTCGTCGCGGACGACCAGGTTGTAGTGCGGCTCCAGGGCGACGTAGCGGACGAGGTCCTCGCGCTCGGACACCGCGATCGCCTCGGCCAGGCGCGGCGCGGTGTAGTTCGAGGCTGCCACGTAGCGGACCTTCCCCTCCTGCACCAGCTGGTCGAACGCGCCCATGGTCTCCTCGATCGGCGTGTCGGGGTCGTCGGCGTGGGCGTAGTAGAGGTCGACATAGTCGGTCCGCAGCCGGGCCAGCGAATCCTCGAGCGCGGCACGGATGTTGTCGGCTGCCAGCCCCTTGCGGTTCGGAGCGCGGCCAACCTTGGTGGCGAGTACGATCGACGAGCGCGCGTCGCGCCGCGCCAGCCAGCTGCCCAGGATCCGCTCTGATTCCCCGCCGGTGTGGCCCGGGACAAAGGCCGAGTATGAATCGGCAGTGTCGATGAAGTTGCCGCCCGCTTCCCAGTATGCGTCGAGCACCGCGAATGACTGCTCCTCGTCAGCGGTCCAGCCGAACACGTTGCCGCCCAAGCACAGGGGGTAGACATCGAGGTCGGTGTTCGGGATGAGGCTCATCTCGCTGGCTCTCCCTCGTTTGCGAACCTCAGCTTGGCCATCTCCCCGAACAGCTCGAGCCGGTCGGGAGCCCGTGTGTCGCCGGCCAGGTTTCGGTAGACCGTCCGGACGTTGACCGCGATCCGCTCTCCGTCGATCCAGTCGGCGTACTGACTCAGGTCGATGCGCCGGGCGGCCTCCGCCGCCGGCACGCCCGCGTGGTGGAACAGGCGGGCCTCGCGGCCAACGTAGTCCAGGTAATCACGCACCGCGCGGACGCCGGCCTTGTCGGTGACCGGGCCGTGTCCGGGCACGATCACGTCTACATCGAGGGCGAGGATCCGATCGCACGCAGCGACCCAATTCTCGAACGGTCCGGCCCACATGACCGGGTGGCCACCGATGAACAGGATGTCTCCGGCGAATAGAAGGCGCTCCTCGGGGACGTAGACGATGATGTCGCCGCGGGTGTGGGCGGGGCCGACCTCGATCAGCTCGACCCGCTTGGAACCGAGCCGGAGAGTGAGCGTGCCCGAGAATGTCCGCGTCGGCGGTACGAGCCTGACCGGGCCGAAGTCGAACGCACCGAACGCCTCGCGGATGAACCTCCCGGCGAGGCCGAGCTCGTCGGCTTCGGCCAGATGAGCTCGCATCGTGTCCAGCAGCGGCACCTCGACCATCTCCCGGGCGGTTCGCTCCGAAGCGATGATCTCGGCTCCCTCCACGAGCTGGTTGCCAAACGTGTGGTCGCCGTTGGCGTGTGAGTTCACTAGCGTCTCGATCGAGGCCGCGGCAGGGACGGCGCGCTTCATGTCGTCGAGCATGTGTCGGGTCAGGCGCAGGTCGAACAGCGTGTCGACGAGCAGCGTTCGGTCCCCGTCGACGAGCAGCCCGGCGTTGCTCCAGCCCCACCCCCCGTCCGGCTGGAGGTACGCGTAGGCGGAATTGCCGATCTCTCGCAATCCCCTCTCGTAGCTGGCCGGGCTCACGCTCTCACGCCTTCAGATCGTCGAAAAACGGCTCCGCTGTTACGCGCTGCACGCGGGTCGCGACACCCACGAAGTCGGCGTCGGTTCGCCGCTCGAGTTCCCATTGGCCAATCTGGAGGGAGCCCTCGAGCGCGAGTTTGCACCGGTCATGGCGGCGGGCCATGAACTCGCGCAGGATCGGCTCGAGTGGTCCCTCGCGGCGCACGAGCAGCCGAGAGAGAACCAGACCGTCCTCGACCGCCTGGGCCGCGCCCTGGCCGAGATGCGGCGTCATGGCATGAGCGGCGTCACCGATGATCACCACGCGCCCCCGGTACCAGCTCGGCGAGAGCATCAGAGTCTCGAGCGGACGGTGGATGATCGGCGGATCCGGCGCGGTCAGCGAGGTGTCGCGGACCGTTGCGATGTCACCCCCGTAGCTGGCGAGATGCACCCGGAACGTCTCGGCCAGCCGCTCCTGCGCGATCCGCGTCTCCCCGTCCACGGGCGGCTCGATCAGGAAGATGTACATCACTTCGTCGTTGCTCGGAATCAGGCCGGCGCGGCCGCCGATCGTGGTGTAGATGTGCACGCCGTCCAGTCCGGGCAGCCGCGGCAGGTTACACCGCCATACCATCTCGCCCGTGAACCTCGGGGCAGGTTCGGGCCCGAACACCAGGTTGCGCACCTTGGAGTTGATGCCATCGGCGCCGACCACGAGGTCGTAGCTGCCCTCGGTGCCGTCCGAGAAAGCGACCTCGGCGGCTCGGTCGTGCGAGTGCAACTGCTCGATGGTGAGGCGGGTCCGCAACGAGACGCCGCGGGCTAGCGCGGCGTTCACCAGGATCCGATGCAGCCGGGGGCGCAAGATGCCATTGCCGGATAAGTGGTCGTCCTCGCTGTGGACGATGCGCGAGATCAGGTTGCCCTGCTGGTCGTAGAACGCGCTGTGATGCAGGCGCCAGCCCTGCGCGCGCAGCTCGTCGAGCACGCCCAGGGCAGCGAACGCCCGGATGGCATTCACCGGCTGCTGGATGCCGGTCCCGTCGGTCGACGGCTCGGGCTGGATCTCGATCAGCTCGACCTCGAGGCCGACCTGGCCGAGCGCGATCGACGCCGAAAGACCCGCGATCCCGGCCCCTACGATCAGTACCCGCTTCACCTCGGACACTTCCGCTCTCTCCTCACGCCGACCCGGACGACCCGCTCATCGTCGACACGCACCGATGGAGCGGCAAGCAGGATGTTCGATCTCGATATCACGACTTTCGATGGAGCGAGGTGTGGACTGATGCCAGCATCTGGCGCGCCATGACCGTCACCCATCTCGCCCATGTCGAGCTGTCGTGCCGCGATCTTGAGGGTTCCCGGGAGTTCTTCCGGGACGTTCTCGGGCTGCACGAGGTGGGTCGCGCCGACGGGTCGTACCTCTTCCGGTGCTGGGGCGACTGGCAGTCGCACTCATTCATCCTGTCGCGCGGCGACGCGCCGGGAGCCAAGCATCTGGCGTGGGGAGTGACCGACCCCGAGGAGCTCCCCGCGATCGAACGCTCTCTCCAGGAGCGCGGGGTCGAGACGTGGTGGGAGACCGACGAGCCCCACCAGGAGCCGGCCCTTCGCTTCTGCACCTCGGACGGATTCGTGCACGAGTTGCTCAGCAATGAGCGCCGTACGCCGACGAGTGCTGTCACTTCCCGCCTGCGCGCGCAGCCGTTGCCCTTACGCGGGGTCGGAATTGAGCCACGGCGGCTCGATCACGGGCACATCGGAACACCGAACTTCGATCAGATGGCCGAGATCATGGGGGCGCTGCTGGGCTTCAAGGTTCGCGAGATCGTGTTCAAGGAGGACGGGGAGCCGCTCACCTACTTCATGAGCGTCAACAGCCAGGTCCACGACCTGGCCGTCCGTCGCAGCCGCGAGCCTGACTTCCATCACGCGGCCGTGTGGCTGGACACCCGCGAGCACATGATGCGGGCCGCGGAGCTTCTCGTTCACCGGGGCTTCCCGCCCGAAGTCGGTCCGGGCCAGCACGCCTCGACCCAGGCCTTCTTCTGCCACGTGCTCGAACCCTCTGGTAACCGGGTGGAGCTATTCGGCGCCCAGTACATCGTCTACGAGCGGTGGGACCCGCCCGAATGGACCACGTCACTCAAGACCGAGATGGAGCGAGCGCTCGGGTTCTGCCCGCTCGACCTCCCCGGGCATCATGCGCCCCCCGAGCTCGTGGCCCGAATCGGATCGTGAGCGAGCTGGCCGACTATGGCCTGTCGTTGCGTCGGCAGGTGCACGGCGCCGAGCGGATAGCGCAGATGCAGGAGTTCGAGCCGGAGTTGACCGCGCCATTCGAGCTGGTCGCGAACAACGCCTACGGGGCCGTGTGGGGACGGACCGACGAGCTGCCGCTCAAGCTGCGCAGCCTGGTCACGGTCGCGATCATCAGCGCGATCGGCGAGGAGGACGAGTTCCGCGCCCACCTGCGGGCCGCCCGTCGCGCGGGCTGGTCGCGCCAGGAGCTGCTCGAAGCGCTCCTGCACACCGTTCTTTACGCCGGAGCGCCGCGCGGGCAGCGAGCGATGCATGTGGCTCTCGACGTGTTCGGCCAGGAACGCGAGGACGCGTAGCAACGCGTCGGCCTCCGGACCCATGAGATGAAGGCAGCGATACTCGAGCAGTACGGGAGCACGCCGAGATACGGCGACTTCGAGGAGCCGGTTGCAGGCGACGGCGGGGAGATCGCCGAGGTGCTGGCCGCGGCGCTGAATCCGTCGGATCTCACACGAGCGCTCGGTCCCGGCAAGTTCTTCATCGCACCTCCGCCGGTCCCGTACGTCGTCGGCCGCGAGGGCGTCGTACGACTGCGCGACGGGCGCCGCATGTACTTCGGCAACGTCCAGGGTCGATACGGCGCATGCGCCGAGCGCTGCGCCGTCGACGTCGGCAGCCTCGTCGAGCTGCCGGAGGGGCTCGACGACGCCTTGGCGACCGCGCTGGGCACGTCCGGCACGGGGTGGCTGGCGCTGGAGTGGCGGGCCCAGCTCGCGCGCGGGGAAACTGTCGTCATCCTCGGCGCCACCGGCACCGTGGGCGAGATCGCCATTCAGGCGGCCAAGCTGATGGGAGCTCGCCGGGTGGTCGCGATCGGGCGCAGCCCCGAACGCTTGGAGCGTGCGCTGCTCCGGGGTGCCGACGCGACGGTCGAGCTCGACGCCGTCGAGGATCTGGGTCAAGCGGTCGCCGAGGCGTGCGAGGGTGGCTACGACGTACTGCTGGACCCGCTTTGGGGAGAGCCGCTCGCGCGCGTGCTCCCCGCGGCCAACCCGGGCGCGCGGATCGTCCAGATCGGGCAGTCGGCCAACCCGGACGCCGCGCTCGCGTCGGGGCCGATCCGCGGCAAGATGCTCTCGATCCTCGGCTACACGAGCTTCAACAAACTGGTGCCCGCTACCCGGCGAAAGGCCTGCTTCGGGGAGATGCTCGAGCATGCCGCGGCCGGTCGGCTCCTGGTCGAGGTCGAGCGCGTGCCGCTGCCCGAGGCGCCCGGCGCATGGGAGCGGCAGCGCACGAGCCCTGGGGCGAAGCTGGTGATCACCCCGTGAGGCCGATGGTCGATGTTCACTAAGCGCTGGAGTCTGTCCAAGCCGGCATACCCCGTCCAGGTCGACCGTGCCGTCCGCATCCCGGTGTCCGACGGGATCGAACTCGACGCAGACATCTACCGCCCGGCGGGTGCCGAGCAATGTCCGGCGATCGTCGGCCTGCATGGCTACTCCAAGGCCAAGCAAGTGACCCCCTCAATGCCGGTGGCGATGGGCGCCGGGCGCAACGGCGAGGTCGAGGCAGGCGACCCGGTGTTCTTCGCCCGCCGAGGCTATGCCCACGTGATCGTCAATGCGCGCGGCACGGGCGCCTCCGGCGGCGTGTTCAACTACCAGGGACCGATCGAGACGCGCGATGGGGCGGAGGTCGTCGAATGGGCTGCGCAGCAACCGTGGTGCGACGGCAACGTGGGGCTCGCTGGCCAATCCTACTTCTCCATCATGGCGTTGCGCGTGGCGGCGGCCCGACCGCCGTCGCTGAAGGCGATCTACTCGCCGTGGGGTCGCACGAGCAGCTACCACGGCTACTACCTGGGCGGGATCCTCTCGGCTCGGATGCTCTCACACTGGCCGCTGACGCTCGACAATCTGCGGTACGAGAGCCTCGGCGAGAGCTACCTCGGTCCAGAGGAGTTTTCCGCGCGCCTGGAGCGGGCGCGCCGCGACCCGGAGTTGCTGTCCGTCCCGACGCTGGCAGCCGCCCTGGCCGAGCGCCGAACCCCGGCCCAAAAGCTGATGGTCGACTTCATCGTCCACCCGTTCGCCACCGAGCTGTTCTGGACCGATCGCGACGCGGACGTGAGTGCGATCGAGGTGCCGTCGGTGCTCGGGGCCTGCTGGGGCAGCTACGGACTGCACCTGTCCGGATCGCTGCACGACTTCGAGCAGCTGCGCGCTCCCGGACAACTGCTTGTCGGGCCGCCGATCTACCTCGACCGTCCGATTTATCAGCTCGGTTACGACCAGCTCCGGTGGTTCGACCAGTGGCTCAAGGGAATCGAGTCCGGTCTGGAGGAAGAGCCAAGGGTGCGGGTGTTCGTGCCAGGAAAGGGCGACTGGCTGGAGCGCGAGGAGTGGCCGCTCCCCGAGACGCGCTGGACCCCCTTCAATCTCCACGCTGGCGGCCTTCTGAGCGAGCATGAGTTCTTCCCCGACGAGGGTGCTACATCGTTTGAGGACACCTACAACCAGCGCGGCAGCCTCACCTTCACGACGCCGAAGCTGGTCGAGAGCACCACCCTGGTCGGGCCAGCGCGGCTCGAGCTGTTCGCCTCGACCACGGACGACGAGGTGTTGTGGTTCGCCTCGCTGTGGGACGTCCCGCCCGACGGCGAGCCCGAGCTGCTGACCCGAGGATGGCTGCGCGGGACCCTGCGCGCGGTCGACGAGGATCGCTCCACCGGGTGGCAGGCCCATCACCCGTTCGCCGAGCGAACGCCAGTCGAGCCAGGTGAAATCAACCGGTACACGATCAACCTGGTGGCGACCGCACGGCATCTGCCGCCGGGGCACCGGATCGCTTTGAAGCTGGCCTGCTCGGACCACGAACCGGTTGTCGGCGTCGGCGGGATGATGGGCAGCGGGCGACTGACTCGCCCGCAGCCGGCGTGGCTGACCGTCCATCACGAATACGAGCACCCCTCGTGCGTGCATCTCCCGGTCGTAAGCGGCAACGTCATCGGCACGTTCATGTCCGGCGGAGATCCCGCGATCCGGGCGCCGGTATGAAGGCGACCTCCCTCATCGGCGTGGAGCTGCGCTGCCCAAATCTCGAGGCGTCCGCGGCTTTCTTTATCGAGACCTTGGGCCTCGTCGAGAGCGCCAGCGACGACGGCGCGAGCTACTTGCGCTGTTTCGGGGAGGATGCTCATCACACGATTGTGCTGCGCGCGGCCCCACGGCCCGGACTCGAACTGCTCGTCGCCACGGTGCGGGCGGACAACGGGGCCCCGCCCGTGGAAACGCTCAGCGCGAGCGGAGGGCATCACATTCGGCTTGCCGGGAAACGCCAATCCGCGCCTCCATTCTCGGGCCGTCGGCCAGTCCTGAATCAGCCGCTTCCGCTGCGCGGGGTGGGAATCGAGCCCCGCCGACTGGGCCACGTCGGGCTTGTGGTCGAAGACGTCGCCGCCGCCCGCCACTGGTGGGTCGATCAGCTCGGGTTCGCTCTGCGTGAGACGGTGGAGGACGATGAGGGGGAGCTGCTCGCAACCTTGGCTGTCAGCGCGCAGGCATGCGACGTGATGCTGGTGCGCGGTGAGCCGCGCGCCCCCGGCTCGCTCCATCACGTCGCCTTTGCGGTCGATCAACGCGACACGATCGCCCGCGCGGCGCTGCTGCTGGCCGAGCGGTCCATCCCGGTCGAGGTCGGGCTCGGTCAGCACGGGCTCGGGCAGCTCTCGCGGCTGTACTGCTTCGAGCCATCGGGCAACCGCATCGCGCTCGTGCACTCGCCCCTCCTGTATTCGAGCGAGCCGCACCCCGCGGTGCGCTGGCCGGCCGAGGCACGCGATCGCGCGCTGATGATCTGGGGCGCACCGCCACCCGCGAGCTTTTTCGAGGTCCACACGTGAGTACCGCGGCCGCCGGTCGCATCGTCGACCTCTCCGCGCCGATCACACCAAGCCCGGCCGACACGCCGGCGTTCCTGCGCACCGAGCTGACTTACGAAGACCACCGGTCGGGGGCGGCGGCGATCGAGTCGATGTTCGGGCTGCCCTCCCGACTGCTACGCGACGGGGACGGCTGGGCGGTCGAGAACTTCGAGCGTCTGGGCACCCACAACTCGACCCACGTCGACGCGCCCTATCACTACAACCGGCAGATCGCCGGCCAGCCGGCGCAGACGATCGACCAGCTGCCGCTCGAGCTGTTCTTCGCGCCTGGCGTAGTCGTGGACTTCACCGATCGGGCCGACGGCGAGGCCGTGACGGCGGCGGACATGCAGCGGGCGATTGGTGAAGCCGGCCACGAGCTGCACGAGCACGACATCGTGCTCGTCCACACCGGACGCGACGCCTTCTACGGACAGCCCGACTACCACACCCGCGGTCCCGGCGTCAGCGCCGAGGCCACTCGATGGCTGTTCGATCGCGGCATACGGGTGATGGGGATCGACGCATGGGGGTGGGACCGGCCGCTCTACATGCAGGCCGCCGAGGCCCTCGAACGCGACGAGCCGGGAATCTTCTGGGCCGCGCACCAGTGCGACCTGCCCTACTGCCAGATCGAGCGTCTGTTCAACCTGCGATCGCTGCCGCCGACCGGCTTTACGGTCGCGTGCTTCCCGCTGCGGATAATCGGTGGCAGCGCGGCGCCGGCTCGCGTCGTCGCACTGTTGCCGTAAAGGAAGGAGAACGCGTGTCGAGCGCCATGACATCAACCGGTTCCGCCGTCCCAGCCGACCCGCGCACGTTGCCCAACCCGCCCGGATTCTGCTGGCTGCGGGTGGGCGACCTTGAGTGCGTCGCGGTCAGCGAGGGCGACGCCGGCGCCCCTCCCGGCGGCGGACAGCTGATCGCTGGAACTCCTCCCGAGGAGGTCTTCGGCCTCCTACGGGCGCACGGCGGCGGACGCCAGGAGCCGCGGATCAGCGTAACCGCCCTCGCCACGAGGCGGGGCGAACGGACGATCCTGATCGACTCCGGCTTCGGCATCTTCGAGACTCCCGACGGGCTCAACCGCCCGGGGCATGTACAACTCAACCTGGCCGCCGCGGGGATCGCAGCCCAGGACGTCGACCTAGTGATCATCTCCCACCCGCACGGAGACCACGTTGGCGGACTGCTCACTCCCCAGGGGGAGCTCACCTACCCCAACGCTCGTTACGTGCTGCCTCGCCGCGAATGGCAGTTCTGGATGGAGTCGGAGCCGGATCTGTCGACCGCCCTGATCCCCGACGGGTTCAAGCAGGCCATGAAGATGCAGGCGCGCACCGTGCTCCCGCGGCTCGAGGGCCGCATCGAGCTGGTCGAGCCCGGCGAGGAGGTCGAGCCGGGGATGCGTCTGCTGGCCACGCCCGGACACACCCACGGGATGATCGGGGTCGAGATTGACGGCGGGGGACAACGCCTGCTCTATCTGGCCGATGTGTTCATGCACCCGGTCCTGTCGATCAAGCGCCCCGACTGGCGTGTCCCGATGGACCTCGACGGGAAGACCTCCGAGGCGACCAGGCGACAGCTGCTCGAACGCGTGGCCTCGAGCGGGGAGCTGTGCTTCTGCACGCACTTCCCGTGGCCGGCGCTGGGCTGGATCATCGAGCGCGACGGGGAGAACCAGTGGGTGCCGCTCGATTGGCGCTGGTGGTCGTGATGCCGCTCAGCCGTCGAGCTTTAGCACCACGTGCTCGGCCAGCCCGCTGCGCTCCATGATCGCGGCCTGCACTCGCTCGGTCACCTCATTGATCTGCCCCGGGAAGTTCGTCTCGGGCCCACCCACGCGAGTTCGCAGGGGTCGACGGCCCGTGGGCATGTCGATCAGATCGGCGATCACGTCCGCCACCTCCTGAGGATCGCGCTCGTTGCGCAGCACCCCCATCCGGCGGGTCCACTCGCCATACTCGCTCGCGCGCTCCGCATCAGCCCCGTGGGCGGCCTTGGCGTCGAAGTCGGTCGGGAAGATCCCGGGTTCGACAATCACGCAGTCGATCCCGAGGTGAGCCACCTCATACCGGTAGGCCTCCGCAGCGGCCTCGAGAGCGAACTTGCTGGCGCAGTACATCCCGAGGTACGGACGCACCACACGACCGAGCCCGGAGGACACGTGGAGGAGCAGTCCTGTTCTCCGTGCGCGCATGTGTGGCAGCACCGCCCGGTTCATGCGGACCACGCCGAACACGTTTGTTGCGAACATGGCCTCGGCCTGCTCGACCGTGATTGTCTCCATCATGCCGTGCACGGCGCCGCCGGCGTTGTTGACCAGCACGTCGATGCGCCCTTCCTCGTCGAGCACGTCTCCGATCGCCGCATCCACCGACGCGTCGCTGGTCACGTCGAGTTCGAGCGTGCGGAGCGAGAGGTCCCGGCCAGCGGCCTCGGCGAGCAGCGACTCGGCTGCGACGGCGTTGCGCCCTGACGTCTCCCGCATGGTCGCCACCACCTGGTGGCCGCGACCCGCGACCGTCAACGCGGTTAGGCGGCCGAACCCGCTGCTCGCGCCGGTGATGACGGCGACCCGTGCCTCGTCCATGGTCGGATCGTCGCACCCTCTCGTGCTGGCCACCAATCGAAACTTGTGATGGCGAAATCGAAGATCCCGCTTGCCCCGGTGCGGGCCGGACGCCACCCTCCGAAAGGCCCGCCGGCTCCGGGGCGCGGCGCGTCAGCGGCCACCGCGGAACGCGACCGGGGCAAATGAGGGGAGAGAACCGTGCCAGCGCTGCTTGAGATCCGGGACATCAGCAAGACGTTCCCGGGCGTGCGAGCGCTAGACCGGGTTTCGATGCAGGTCGAGCCGGGTGAGATCGTTGCGCTCCTCGGCCAGAATGGATCAGGGAAGTCGACGCTCGTCAAGGTCCTGGCCGGGATCCACGATCCTGACCCAGGGGGCGAGATCACTGTCCACGGCTCGCCTCTGGGCCAACTGCGACACGCCCGCGAGCACCGCCTGCACTTCATCCACCAGGACCTCGGGCTGATCCCGACCCTGACCGCGGTCGAGAATCTCGATATCTCGCGCCCGCTGGCGCGGCGTGCCCTGCGCCCGATAAGGGCCCGTCAGGAGATGCGCGCCGCCCGGGCGCTGCTGCGGGAGTTCGGTGCCGACTTCAGGCTCGACATTCCGGTCAAAGAACTTACGGCTGCGCAACGCACGATCGTGGCGATCGTGCGGGCGCTCGACGGATGGAAGCGCGCGGACAACGTACTCGTCCTCGACGAGCCGACCGCGACCCTCCACGGCGAGGAGGTGAACAGCCTGTTCGACGCAGTCCGCCGCGTGACACGGGATGGCGCCGGCGTGATCTTCGTGTCGCACCGCCTCGAGGAGGTGCTGATGCTGGCGGACCGGATGGTGGTTCTGCGCGACGGGCGCGTCGTAGCCGATCACGCGCGCGCCGACACCGGTCACGACGGTCTGGCGCGTGCGATCGCGGGCCGAGAGGTCCGCGGCCATCGCCCGCGAGCTTGCGAACGCGGCGAGATCGTTCTCAAGGCTCGGTCGATTGCTGGGGATACGGTCGGGTCGGTTGGTGTCGACCTGTGCGCCGGCGAGATCACCGGGATAACGGGGCTGGTCGGCTCGGGCAGCGAGCACCTCCTCGGCCTTCTGTTCGGTGCACGCCCGCGTCTTGGCGGCACGGTCGAGCTCGGCGGCACGAGCCTGCCGGCGGGAAGGCCGTGGGTGTCGGTCGCACGGGGCATGGCGTTCGTGCCGGCCGAGCGCCAGCGCTTCGGCGGAGTGATGTCGATGACCGTCCAGGAGAACCTGACCCTGGCTGACCTCCGAACGCTGCGGAGCAAGCGTGGAGCGATCGATGCCGCGGCAGAGCGTCGCGAGGTGGTCAGATGGATGGAAGCTGTCGACCTGCGCCCGCGGGCTCCCGCATTACAGCTCGATCTGTTGAGCGGTGGCAACCAGCAGAAGGTCGTCCTGGCAAAGTGCCTGCGCACCAGGCCGAGCGTCCTACTGATGGACGAGCCGACGCAGGGTGTCGACGTCGGCGCCAAAAGCGGCATCCACGAGCTTGTGGCGGAGGCAGCGGATCGTGGAGTCGGCGTTCTCATCGCTTCTTCGGACGTCAAGGAGCTCGCCGCGATCTGCCATCGTGTCCTCGTCCTGCGCTCGGGGAGGGTGGGTGCCGAGTGCAGCGGGGAGTCGCTGAGCGAGGCGCGTCTGGTCAGTGAGTCACTCGGCGCCCGCAGCGAATCCGTCTATGAGCTCGAGACGGTTGGTCCATGACCACCGAGCACCGGCCACCGAAGCTTCGTTCGCCGGGCCAGACCGTGGTCCTGCCCGAGGAGCCCGCGCAGCCAGACGGTCTGGGCGACGCGGGGCAGGACGGCTCGCGGCTGCGCGCTGCGCTCGGGCTGCTGCATCCCCGTCGTACCTCCGCGATCTACGTGTTCATCGCGATCTTCATCATCTTCAGCCTGTGGGTTCCCAGCACGTTCCTGTCCGGCACGACGTGGAAGACGCTTCTCGACGAGCAAGCGATCACCGCGATCGTGGCGGTCGGGCTGATCATCCCGATGGCGGCCGGTGCATTCGACCTCGCGGTCGGATCCGAGGTCGGGTTTGGCGTGATCCTGGTTGCCTGGCTCCTCGCTGACAAGCATGTGGCGCTGATCCCGGGTCTCGCCCTCACGCTCTTGGCTGGGGCGCTGATTGGGGTCATGAGTGGGCTCCTAATCACGCGCGTACGGATCGATTCCTTCATCGCGACGCTCGGGGTGAGCTCGATCCTGACCGCGATGACCACGGCCGTGTCGGGCGGCGAAGAGGTGCTGAACCTGCCCATCAGATTCGAGAACCTCGGGTCCAACCAATTGCTCGGTTTGCAGTACCCGGTCTATTACCTGATCGTGGTCGCGGCCGTCGCATGGTACGTCCTCGAACGGACGCCGATCGGCCGGCGCATCTACGCCACCGGCGGCAACATCGAGGCGGCGCGGCTATCGGGAATCAACACCGGACGGGTGATCATTTGCACGTTAATCGCCGGCGGAGTGATCGCCGCGGCCGGAGGCGCGCTCCTCAGCGCCTCGCTCGATGCTGGCGATCCGACCGTCGGTCCCAGCTACCTGCTGCCGGTGCTCTCGGCGGCCTTCCTCGGATCCACGCAGATCAAGCCGGGCCGATTCAACGTGCTCGGCACTGTCCTCGCGGTGTACGTGCTGGCCGCCGGAGTCAAAGGACTCGAGCTGGCCGGAGCGCCCGACTGGATCCCCGATCTGTTCAATGGGTTAGCCCTGCTGATTGCTGTCGGTGTCGCTAAGACGCAGCGTCGCAACGTTCACACGAGCTCGATCCGGCGGCTCGTCGACCGCTCGCTGCGACGTGGTGGCGACACTTCTGCGGCCGCGTCGGGCGGATATCAAAACTCGTGATACGCCAATCGAACATCCCGCTTGATGGTCAGTGTCCATGGCTTGAAGCTGACGCCAGGTCGATGCACCCGGCCGTCGAGCAGGTGGGCTGCGACCAACGCGCCTGAGGCTGCTCGGGCGAGGGACCGCCGTGGCGGTCGTTTTCATGGCACAGGAGGAGAGGCGAGATGAAGTGTGGTCATACCATCTATGCGTGGCGCAGAGTGGTTGCGCTGACGCTGATTGCGGCGAGCCTGTGCATCGCGGTCGCCGCGTGCGGCAGCAGCTCGAGTAGCTCAAGCAGTTCGACCAGCGCGAGCAATGCAGGCGCGACCACGAGCAGCGCGTCCGGCGCTTCCTCGCAGTTCACGCCGGCCAGCCTGACCGAGGCCAAGGCCGGCATCGCGCCGTTCCTGGGTCAAGGATCCCCATTCCCGCTTAACCAGCCGCTCGGATTCAAGGCCCCCACCGGCAAGACTTACGTCTTCATGAACTGCGGAAACCCTGAGTGCGAGGAGTACATTCCCGGTGTCGAGGCCGCGGCTAAGGCACTGGGATGGAACGTAAAGGTGCTCGCCGCCGGTCTGACCCCTCAGACGGTCGCCTCCGCGTTCGACGCAGCCGTCCAGCTCCACCCGGCCGGAATCCTCGATCCCGGACTCGACCCGATCCTGTTCAAACCGGCGCTTGCCAAGCTCAATGCAGCCCACATCCCCGTGATCGCGATCGCGATCGAGGAGGGTCTCGGGAACGGGATCACCGGGGAGCTCGCCAACATCCCAGCGATCATCAACGTCGGCAAGGAGATGGCCGACTACGTCTACACCCAGCAGGGCAACAAGACCAACACAGTGTTCGTGGACATCCCCGAGATCCAGTTGTCGCTGTCGATGGCCCAAGGGTTCGTCGACCAGCTGCACCATCTATGCCCGTCATGCTCGGCCACGACACTGCCGGAGCCGGCGTCGACGATTGGATCGACGCTCCCGAGCCGAGAGGTCAGCTACCTACAGCAGCACCCGAACATCAACTGGCTGGTCAACTTCTCCGGCGGGCTGTTCATCGGCGTGCCGCAGGCACTGAAAGCCGCAGACATCAAAGTTAAGACGCTCGACCAGAGTGGCGGCCCGGTCAATATGCAGTACCTCAAGCAAGGACTCCAGACGGCCGACCTGGCGACCGACAACAGCGAATGGGGCTGGTTCGGCGCCGACATGATCATGCGCGCGGACCACGGTGGCATCCCGGCGTCGATGGAGGGCGAGGCGCCGCCCCAACGACTGCTGACTCAGTCGGACATCACGTTCAACCCATCGAACGGCTGGATCTATCCCGGTTACCAGGCCACGTTCGAGCACCTGTGGGGACTTGGGTAGAGCGCCGCTGCGGCGCTTCGCAGATGCAAATCGACTTCTCGCACCGGGTGGCGCTGGTCACCGGCGCCGGATCGGGGATCGGCGAGGCGACCGCGCTCGCCTTCGCAGCGGCCGGGGCGAAGGTGATGATCCTGGATGTCGACGGCGAAGCCGGCGAGCGAACCGCGCAACGAATACTCGAGCAGGGAGGGATCGCAGAATCGCTCCAGGTCGATGTCGGCGATCGCCGGGCAGTCGAGGCCGCCGTGCAGCGGACGGTCGACCTGCTCGGCGGGGTCGACTTCGCGTTCAACAACGCCGGCGTCGGAAGTCCTCGCCGGGCGGTCGCAGAGATGGTCGGCGAGGAGCTCGACGAGCTCCTGCGCGTGAATCTAAAAGGGGTGTGGAATTGCCTGTGCGCCGAGCTTCCCGCGATGGTCGCGGCGGGCGGCGGAGCGATCGTCAACACGTCGTCGGCGACGGCGCTTCAGGCGATCCCCGGGATGTCCTGTTACGCGGTCAGCAAGGCGGCGGTACTGCACCTGTCGCAGGTCGCCGCGGCCGAGTACGCCGGCCACGGCATCCGCGTCAACGCGCTGTGTCCTGGCCCGATCCGCACACCGATGCTCGACCGAATGCCCCGTGAGCGTCTCGATCAGCTTGCCGCCGGCGTGCCCATGGGTCGGTTGGGCAGTGCGGACGAGATCGCGCAGACCGTGGTCTGGCTGTGCTCGGAGGCCGCGGGCTACCTGACCGGCGTGGCCCTGCCCGTGGACGGCGGCGAGCAGCTGTAGAACTGCCGGGTGCCGACTTCCGTGACCCCACCCGGCAGCTCGGCACAGACGACTGTACGCAGGGTGCTGGTCATCGGGGCGGGCATCGCCGGGCTGTCGGCGACGATCGCGCTTGGCCAGGCCGGGATCGAGGTCGATCTGGTCGAGATCAAGGGCCGGGTCTCAAGCGATGGGACGGGCATCCAGCAGCCCGCCAACGCGATCCGGGCGTTTGCAGCCCTCGGGTTGCTCGACGAAATCATCGACCAGGGATGCCATTGGAACCACATGCAGTTCTTCCGGCAGGACGGTCAGCTCGTCCGTCGGCTAGAACACGCCTCCCCGTTGCCGCCCTATCCCGCCGGCAACGGGATTCTTCGTCCCCGCCTGCACGCGATTCTCGAGCGGGCCGCGCGCACCGCCGGCGCCCGCATCAGGACCGGTCTGACCGTCACCAGCCTGGACTCAACTCCCTCCGCAGCTGAGGTGACGTTCTCGGACGGGAGCCAGGATTCCTACGAGCTGGTCGTCGGCGCCGACGGAATCAACTCGGGCACGCGGCAGATGGTGTTCGGACGGGAGCCGGCGCCGGGCTTCACCGGTGAGATGGTCTGGCGCTGCAACGTGCCGCGTCTGCCGGAGATCGACTGCGTTTCAATCTTCGCGACGATCGGCGCCCGAGCCGGGCTGATCCCGATCGGCGCGGACCTTATGTACATCTTCCTGATCGAATCGCCGCGACCGGGTGAGATGCGCATCGAGTCCGATCGCCTGGGTGACGTCCTGCGCGAGCATCTCGCCGATTGGGGCGGGCCGATCGCCGCGGTTCGCGACCGCTTCCTCGGCGAGCCCGAGGCCCAGATCATCTACCGGCCACTCGAATCGGTGATGTTGAGCCCGGACTGGCACCGGGGGCGGGTAGTGATCATCGGCGATGCGGCGCACGCCATGACCCCTCACCTGGGCCAGGGTGCTGCGCAGGCGGTCGAGGACGGCGTGGTCCTCGCTCGGCTCCTCGCGCGCAATGGCCAATCGCTCGACGAGACGCTGGCGGCATTCATGGCCCGCCGCTACGAACGCTGCAAGTTCGTCCTCGATGCGTCACTGCAAATCGGCCGGTGGGAGGTCGAGCGCGCTCGGGACGCCGACTTCATCGGGGTTCAGGCGCGGGTGGCGGAGATGACCGAGGCGCCGTTCCTGGACGACCTCTAACTCGACATCGGAGGCATTGATGGAAATTGGACGCATTGAGCATCACGGCCCGGATGGGCCAGTTCCGAGGGTCGTGGTCGCTCGTAACGGCGGTCCGTGGGTCGACGTCCGGGCCGCGGAGCGTCTCCGGCTCGAGCGCGGCGGGGCGTCACCGGCCGCCGCGCGGCGGCTGGCGGACGTGGTGGCGCCGGGAAGCCTGACCGCGGCGCTTGAGAACGGCGAAGCGTTTCTCGAGGCCGCCCACAACGCGCTTCAGTCTGGCCAGGATCAGGCGCTCGCCCCGACGGACGCACGGCTGCTAGCTCCCCTCGACCCTCCCGCCTACCGCGATTTCATGGCTTTCGAGAAGCACTTCCGCACCCCGTACGAGCGCAACGGGACCGCGGTGCCGGACGTGCTGTACGAGCTGCCCGTGTCTTACATGGGGAGTGCCCAGGCGATGCTCGGTCCCGATGACGATATTCCCTGGCCTGCCTACAGCGAGAAGATCGACTTCGAACTCGAGCTCGGGATCGTCATCGGACGCACTGGGAGGAATGTCACCCCCGGGACCGCACGAGAACACATCCTCGGGGTCACCGTTTTCAACGACTTCAGCGCCCGGGACATCCAGATGCATGAGATGAGCGGGCGGCTCGGCCCGTCGAAGGGCAAACACTTTGCGTCTGCGGTGGGGCCGCGAATCGTGACCCTCGACGCCCTCGACCCGGCCGCCCTCACCATGATCGCGCGGGTTAACGGCGAGGAATGGACCCGCGCCTCGAGCGGCAGCATCCTCTGGTCGATCGAGGAGCTGGTGTCATGGGCGTCGACGGGCGAGCAACTGGTTGCCGGGACGCTGCTCGGGACCGGGACGGTCGGCGGCGGCTGCGGGATGGAGCTTCAGCGGATGCTCCAGGTGGGCGACACGATCGAGCTCGAGATCGAAGGAATCGGCGTGCTGCGCAACCGCATCACGACCGACCCCGACAGTGGCTGGCGCCCAACTCCACGTCTGTCCGCCGGCGCGACGGCATCATGAGTACGCCGACGCGCTACCGCGCCGAGGTGATCGGGTCGATGCTCCGACCCGCGGAGCTCAAGCAGGCACAGGCTGACCTTGGCCGTGGCGAGTTGGATCCGGCCGAGTTCAAGGCGGTCGAGGACGCCGCTGTCAACGAGGCGGTGGCAATCCAGGAGCGGGCGGGTGTCGACGTGGTCACCGACGGCGAGATGCGCCGCTGGCTGTTCACCGGGCCGCTCACCGAGGCTGTGTCCGGCATCGAGCCGCTTTCCTCGGAGCATGCGCCGGTCATGCACTGGCACGGGGGCGAAGGGCTCGGCGATCTCGAATACACCGCGCCGCACGGGATTGTCGCTCCTCTAAAGCGCGTCCGCTCGCTGACCACCGAGGAGTACGCCTACCTCCGAGCGCGGGCAACACGGCCCGTCAAGATGACCCTTCCCAGCCCCCTGATGCTCTCGTCGTTCTGGTGGAAGGGCATCTCTGACCGCGTGTACTCAGACGCCTTCGAGGCCTTTCGCGACGGCGCCGAGATCGTCCGCCAGGAGATCGCCGAACTCGCGTCACTGGGCTGCGAGTACATACAGATCGACGCGCCGGAGCTCGCTACCCACGTGTTGAACCCTGATCAGCGCGCGGACTGGCTGGCCCGGGACGTCGACCCGGATCGCCTTCTCGATGAGGGGGTCGGCCTCATCAACGGCCTTGCCGACCATCCCGGCGTCCGGTTCACCCTCCACATCTGCCGAGGCAACTTCGCGGGCCGATGGTTGGCCGAGGGCGGCTATGAGGCGGTGTCGCGCAAGATCTTTCCGCGGGCAGGGAATTTCGATGCGTTCGCGCTCGAGTACGACGGCCCGCGCGCCGGCTCGTTTGATGCCTTGGCCCACGTGCCAGACGACAAGCTTGTCATCCTGGGACTCGTCTCGACGAAGACGGACGAGCTGGAGGAAAAGGAGGAGCTGCTCGCCCGCATCCAGGAGGCCGCCAGGTTCGTCCCGCGCGATCGGCTCGCCCTCTCGACCCAGTGCGGATTTGCTTCCTCCGTCCCCGGCAACCCGATCGCCTGGGAGACCCAGGAGCGAAAGCTGCGGCTGGTGGCCGAGGTGGCCTCCGAGGCATGGAGTTAGCGGATGGTCCGCACGTGTACCCAGGGCTAATTGCTAACTGGTGAGGGTCGTGCATTTGGAAACGGCTGGCGCAAGGAGATGGTCGCGGGTGTCCGTGCGAGGCGTGGTTCGGATTGATCATGGCGGGCACGGGTAAGTGATCGCTGAGTAGAACGGGTTCGCGATGTCTCGATCACCAGGCTGGGCCGTGATGTTCGTCAACTCGGACAGTGCGCATACCGCCACGGTGAATGTCGGCACCCGCGACCGGGGAGATCGCGGCGATCCAGGCGGGAACCTTTCGACCTTCACCTACAAGGCCGCGACGCCGCAGGTGGTGTCCGGAACGACGAACGTCCGTCAGATCCGGTCGGGCATTGAGCTGGCGCCCGATGAATGCGGCTGGCGGAAGCGAGGGACTCTGGGCTGCTCGTCGCGCAGCCATGCGAGCAGGAGTTCGGCGGCGGCTGCGCCGGCAGCAACCGGGTCTTGCCGGATCGTGGTGAGCGGTTGATAGAGGTGACGCGCCAGCGGGATGTCGTCGAATCCGACCATCGACAGCTTTCCGGGGATCTCAATACCGAGTTCCCCCGCGACGCCGCGGCCGGAGATGCCCATAAGATCGGTCGCATAGAAGATCGCGGTCGGCCGCGAGGCGGACCCGAGCAGGGCGCGAGTGCCCGCCCCTCTCCCCGGTGAAATCACCCTCGCGCTCCGGTCCGGAACTCAGGCAGCGATGAGTTGGGAGATCGATGCCGATGGGCTGTACAAGGTTCTCGCGCGCGTGCATTCGGAATATCGACCCGCTCGAACTGATGCGATCGTCGAACGCGGGCGCCGTTCTCCGTCACGTAGATGGCAAGCACGGAGATGGGCGTCGAGGTAGGCGAATCCGGTCGGGGTCCGCTACCGCTCCGCCGCACGCCGGGCCATCGCGGACGGCGGGGCCCTGCGCGGCTACATCGTCTGGTCGCTCATGGACAACTTCGAGTCGTCCCATGGCTACGCTCGACGCTTCGGCCTGGTCCACGTCGACTACGAAACCCAGTGCCGGACGCCCAAGGACAGCGGACGCCGGTTCTCGCAGGTCGTTCGCCGTAATGGACCTGCGAGTGCTATCGAAACTGCTGATAGACCAATCGGATTTCAGTCTTGACGCCGAGCCCGACGAGCCAAAGGCTGTCGAGGGTCGGCTGTGGATCTCACATCTGAGCATGACCATGCGGCATCACCGCCACTTGACGATCGCACCGGGATCCTCGAGCTCTTCGCGCGCTACGCATGGGCTCTCGATACTGCCGACTTTGACGCTTTCCTAGGCACTTTCGTCCCGGACGGCGTGCTCGTCCAGGTGCGCGCGGATGGCTCGAACACATTTGCCGGGGCTGCCCGGCTGCGGAAGTTTGCCACCGGTCTATGTGGCGCGTCGTGGTTCCCAGGACGCCAGCATCATGTCGGCAACATCGTGTTCGGGGCGGGGCGTCCCGGGGTGTGGTGGGAACTCTGCGCGTACGTCTTGGTTACACAAGCCAGGCAAGCTTCAGTGACGGTCGAGTTCAGTGGCTACTACCACGACGAATGCGTCAAACACGGCTCGACTTGGGCGTTCAGGCTCCGGCGCTACCAGGCGTGGGCGGACGCCGCACGGACGCTCGTTCGCGCGCCCATCGATCTCGCGTCCCACCGGGCGGGTTCGGCATGACCAGACCCCCGTCAGAGGACCATTGCGCGATCGTTGACTTACTCGCGCGAGGCGCGTGGGCGCTTGACACCGGGGACGCCGGCGATTACGCACGGTGTTTCCTGCCTGCTGGGGAGCTCGTCGACTTCAGGCGCCGCCCGGTTGAAACCGCGCGCGGGATCACCGCGATCCGCGCACTTGCCGAGCGTTGGTATGCCGAGACGTCGCTCCGCCGCCAGCACCACATCGGCCAGCTCGCTTTCGCCCCAGATCCGCTTGATCGCGGCGACCACTGGAGGGTGCGCGCCTACGTGTTCCTCGTCGAATGCCTGTCCCCAGCTGGATGTGCGCTCGGTTGGGCTGGCTATTACGACGACGTTGTTTGCCGGAACGGCGAAGGCTGGCTCGTGCGCACGCGTGAAGTCCGACCCTGGGAGGGCGCGGTCCTCGCGAACTTTGAGGACCCGCGCGGCTAGCTGCTCCGCGTCGTTAGGGATGTGCGAACGTTTTGCGCCATCTACCCGTAATCATTATAGTGCTTAGTGCACCAAGCGCATGATTGTTCGCGCTCCGAACTGAGCGGGGACCGTGAGTTGGTCGCACCCGAGGAGTGGAGGGACTGACGTGCCGGGTCAAAGGAAGGAAGCGATGACGGAGACGTCAGAATCCGAGCGGGCCGGATCGGCGATGGGCCAGGCGGGCGAGGCGCGGGCGTCGCAGTCCGATGGTCCTGAGTCAGCGCGCACGGCCGTGCCGCCCGGCCGAGCGCAGTCGATCGACTCGGCGGTCAAGCGGATCCTCGAGTTCGAATCCAACAGTGTGCTCGTCGCGCTGATCGTGCTGGCGGTGGCGATCGGAATCGCGCACAGCGACTTTCTCGCGTGGTCGAACATCAAGAACGTTCTGCAGCAGTCGGTCTACGTGGGGATCCTCGCCGCCGGCATGGCGTTCCTGATCTCGATGCGCGAGATCGACCTGTCGGTCGGCTCGATGTTCGGTCTGACGGTGATCATCAGCGCGCTGCTGATGCACCACATGAACCCCTGGATCGCCGCGGTGGTCGGGATTCTCGCCGGCGGTGCGATGGGACTCTTGAACGCAATCCTCGTCCAGGGGATCGCGATTCCCGCGATCGTCGCCACGCTGGCCACGCTCAACATGTTCCGTGGTTTGGCCATCGCGTTGTCCAACGGTCAGCAGGTCCAGGGACTCCCGCAGCAGAGCGCGTTCTTCACCCGTCTTGGCGGCAATACGGCAGGGCTCCCGACCAGCGTGTGGATCCTGATCATCACCGCGATTGTCCTGACCCTGGTGCTGCGCTTCACGCCGTTCGGCTATCGGGTGCGGTCGATCGGGTCCAACCCAGAGGCCGCGACGTTCTCGGGCATCTCGATCCCGCGCGTTCGCGTGCAGGCGCTCGTGCTGATGGGGGTGCTGTGCGGGGTGGCCGGCATACTCGGTCTCGCCTTCTTCGAGTCGGGCGACCCGAACATCGGGACGGGCTTCGAGCTGCAGGCGATCGCCGCAGCGATCATCGGCGGGACGCCGCTGCGGGGCGGCTCCGCGACGGTATTCGGCGCGGTGTTCGGCGCGATCCTGCTGAGCGTCGTCTCCAGCGGCCTTGTGTTCTTCAACGTCCCGCTCAATTGGAGCCAGTTCGCCACCGGGGCGGTGATCTTGATTGCCGTGTCCCTGGACAGCCTCGTTCGGCGCCGGCGCCGGGGGCAGAGCGCTGGGTTGGCGCTGTGAACCCACTACGGCGGAGGGGGCGGAGAGGCAGCCACGCCGGCCCGCGACGTCATCAAGCAGATCGATTCAACCGTGGAGGAGATGAATGTCACTAGGTTGGTTCACCAGAAAGGCGGGGCCTCTCGCGTGCAGTTGCGTGATCGCCGTGTTTGCGCTGACGGCGTGCGGAAGTTCGAGCAGTAGCACCAGCTCGTCATCGGGCGGCTCTTCCGGGAGCAGCGGATCGAGCTCGAGCTCCGGTTCGAGCAAGCCCAAGACGGTCCATCTCGCGATGATCGTCGCCGACTCGACCGAGAACGCCTTCCAGGAGATGGAGTTCGGGGCCGAAGAGGCGGCGGCGCACCTGCCCGGCGTGCAGCTCAGCACCGCCGCCCCACCGACGGCCAGCGGCTCGGCCGAGGTGCAGATGTTCCAGTCCGCCCAGCAGACCTCAAAGGACGGGATCGGGCTGATGACCACCACGCCCCCCGACTTCACCCGGCCGTTCTCCCAGGCCGTCGCGGCCGGAATCCCGGTGGTCGCGGTCGACGCTCCCGGGCTCCCGGGCTCGAACGTCCAGACCTTCGTTGGCAACTCGAACACCGAGATCGGCGCCGGCGTCGCCACCTACATGCTGAACAAGATCCCCGCAAACGCCACCGGGCAGGTGATCATCGGCAACCCGATCCCGGGTCTGCCGCTCCTCCAGGCCCGCATCAACGGGTTCATCTCGGTGATCAAGGCCAAGCGGCCCGGCCTCAAGATCGTCGGTCCGTTCAACGTCGGGAATGAGCCGACCGACAACTACAACCACTGGAACGAGCTGGTCACAAAGTACCCCAACGGGGTGGCGTACTTCGACCCGGGCGATCAGGGCGCAATCTCGCTGGCCCGGATCGAGAAGCAGACCGGTAAGCACCTGCTGGTGGGCGCCTGCGACGTCGATCCCGGTGCGCTGGCTGGGGTCAAGTCCGGTGACGTGTACGTCCTCGGCGACCCGCACCACTTCCTCAAGGGCTACATCGCGATCTACCTGTTGGCCCAGCACGCGCAGTTCGGCAAGCCGCTGCCCAAGGGCTGGTGGAACCCCGGCTTCGGCCTGGTGACCTCCGCGAACATCAGCCAGATCATGGCCCGCGAGCAGAACAACCAGACGCGCTACGCCTACTACGCACCGATCATCCAGAAGGAACTCGCGGATCCGAGTGCCTATATCAAGCCCCTGTCCGAGGCGAACTGACGCAGCGGAGCTGACCTGGCCCACTAAATGATCGAGGCGCAGGACATCTCGAAGTCCTACGGCGGCGTGGTGGCGCTGAGCGGCGCGAGCCTCACGGTTCGCGCCGGCTCGGTGCACGCGTTGCTCGGTGAGAACGGAGCGGGCAAGTCAACGCTCGTGAAGATCATCGCCGGCGCGGTTCGCCCGGACGACGGTGTCCTGCGCCTCGACGGGCGAGAAGTGTCGTTCTCGAGCACGGCCGAGGCGGCGCGCAGCGGGGTCGCGGTGGTCTCGCAGGAGCTCAGCCTGTTCCCCGATCTCGACGTGCTGAGCAACCTGTTCCCGATGCGCGAGATCAAGCGGGGACCGTTCGTGAACCGAGCGGCGATGGCCGAGCGGGCACGGCCGGTGCTCCGCGAGCTGAACCTCAAAGCCGACCTGCGCCAGCCGGTCGGCACCCTGAGCCTGGCGCAGCGCCAGCTGCTCGAGATTGCTAAGGCGCTGGTCACGAACCCGCACGTTCTGATCCTCGACGAGCCCACCTCGGCGCTCGAAGCGGCTAGCACCGACACCCTGATCGGGATCCTCGAGGTGCTGCGCGACCGGCAGGTCGCGGTCCTGTTCGTCACGCACATCCTCGAGGAGGTGATGGCGGTGTGCGACGAGGTCACCGTGCTGCGCGATGGACGTCCCGTGCTCGAGGCCGCCAAGCGCGAGCAGCTCACCGTCCCGGCGATCGTCGATGCGATGCTGGGTGATCGCGCCCGCCGCCAGCAGGCGCTGGTGGGCCGGGGCGCGCCCGTCGTCCGCCCGCTCACCACCGCCTCGGGCGACGGTGGCCTGTCGGTCGAGAAGGTGGGGGTCGAGCACCGTCTCGCAGAAGTCAGCTTTCACGCGGCGTCCGGGGAGATCGTGGGCTTGGCCGGGCTGGCCGGCTCGGGGCACCACACCGTGATCGAGCTGACCAGCGGCCAGCGCCGCCCGACCTCCGGACGCGTGCTGCTGCCGGACGGGCGCCCCGTGCCACGCGGCCTGCACAACGCTATCGCCGCCGGCGTGGCGCTGGTCACCGGCGACCGCCGCCGTTTCGGGCTGATGCTCGACAAGCCCGTATGGGAGAACATCGCCCAGGTGCGCGGGATCGCGCTGGCGCATGACGGCCCGATCATCCGCCGCAGCCGGCTCCGCCAGCGCGCGCACGATCAGGTGGAGCGGCTGCGCGTCCGGACCGGCTCGCTTGACACTCGCACTGGTCAGCTGTCGGGCGGAAACCAGCAGAAGGTGGTGTTCGCCAAGTGGCTGAATGCCGAGCCCTCCGTAATGGTGCTCGATGACCCCACTCGGGGCGTCGACGTGGGAGCAAAGGCCGAGATGCACGCCCTGATCCGCTCCGCGGCAAATGCCGGCGCGGTGGTGCTGCTCGCCTCAACCGATCTCGACGAACTCGAGCACGTCTGCGACCGCGTGCTGGTCTTCTATCGGGGGCGGGTCGCGGCCGAGCTGTCCGGCGAGGAGTTGCGCGTGCACACCGTGCTCGAGGCGATGAACACCGGCCGGCTTTCTCGCGCGGCCTGAAGGTCTTCCGGACCGCTACCGTCCCTATTGATTATGTGCCATATCGTCGCGGCGTTTGGGATTCCTCACAATCCGCATTTTCCGACCTGGGTGCAGACGGGACATCCGCTCGCTCAAGAAATCGAGTCCAAGTATCGCCCGCTGAGGCTTGCGTTCGAGCAGGCCCGGCCCGACGCGCTTCTCTACATCACGTCAGATCACTACAACATGTTCTGGGAGACGCTACCGGTGTTCGCCATCGGTGTCGCCGATTCGGCCCGCGGAGCAAGTGACTATCCGGAACTGGATCGCGAGGTGCGACTCGACGCTGCGCTCGCGCATCACATCCACGGCCACCTACTCCGGCGCGACTTCGACGTAGCCATGCTCCAGGAGGTCGAGCTGGACCACACGGTGATCGCACCCCTGCACTTCCTCGCGCCCCACGCGGACGTCGCGCTGATCCCGGTATACGTGAACGCGTTCGTGCGGCCGCTACCCAGCGCCCAGCGGTGCCTGGCGTTGGGTCGGGCCATCCGCGAGGCCGTCGAATCCGCGCCTGGCGCTGGTCGGGTGGCTGTCGCGGGTAGCGGCAGCTTCTCGCTCGAGATTGGGGGCCCCCGGATTAGCGAGGACTCGCACACTGGGGTGCCCGCCCCGGGCTGGCTGGACCGGGTGCTCGGACTGCTGCGCACCGCGGATCTCACTCGGCTCGTCGCTGAGACAACGGACGAGCAGATGTGGCGGGCAGGCAACGCTGGCGGCGAGGTCCTCGACTGGATCGTCATGCTCGGAATGTTCGATCCGCGCCCGCCGGACTATCTCGACGTGCAGCCTCAGTTCGGCCACGCGTTCGCGAGTTGGAGCCTCGACGCCGCCGCGTCCTCGTGAGCGTCTACGCGGTGAATAAGCTGTGCCGCCGGGTCGTGCACGATCCGGCGTTGCGCGAGGCGCTGGCGCAGGACCCCGAGCCGGTCCTGCGCGGGTTTGCGCCGCCGCTGTCGAAGGCCGAGATCGAAGCGCTCGTCACCGGCGATGTCGGAACGCTGTCGAGAGCCGGCTGCAACCATTTCCTACTCCACCAGCTCGGGCGGTGGGGACTGTTCGGGTTGGACCTGCCGGAATACGCGCAGCGGATCCGCGCGGCTCACTCCGACGAACGACGGAGGACGGGTCCCGAACCAGACTAGCCGCGCAACTTCGCCAGGGCTTGCTCGAACAACATGGCGCCCCGGACGGGATCAGGGTCGATCGCAAGACCGAAATCCTCGCGCGCGTGGCGTGCGTCGAGCACGCCGTAGGTCGGCTCGGCACCCATGTAGCGCAGGCCTGGACCGATCTCAATTTTCGCCCTCGGTCGGATGGCACAGATCTGGTCGATGAACTCGCGAATGGCTGTGCCGCGCCCGGAGCCGATGTTGTAGAACGGCCGAACCGGTCCCTCGTGGAGTGCCGCCTGGACCACGCCCTCAGCCGCATCGCCGACCCAGATCATGTCATCGACCTGGTCGCCTCCGTGCTCCAGAGACGCATGCCCTCCGACGATCGCCGTCTCGATCAGCCGGCTCAGGACCGACGCGTCTCCGTAGCGCGCCCCCTTGCCAGGGCCGTAGATCGTCGCGAAGCGCAAACTGGTCCCCTCCGGCCCACCCAGGCGCCGCTGTGCATCGATCACCAGCTCGCCGGCGCGTTTGGTCACGTCGTACATCCACACCGGTCGGGCCGGCAGCTCCTCGGGGATCGGCCGATACTCCGGTGGCCCATGCGCGGGCGGGAGCTCCGGTCCGTAGACGGACTTGGAGCTGGCGTAGACGAAGCGCCGCACCCCGCGACGCGCGGCCGACGCGTAGAGCCCAGCGGTGGCCGTGACGTTCACCTCGACTGCGTCGACAGGCCGCGCGCGGCACACGGCGGGCATCAATGCGGCAAGGTGGATAACCGTCTCCACGTCGGAGCGCTTGATCAGCTGGTCCATCCGTTCGTGATCGCGTATATCGCACCGCTCCAGTGACACGTCGTTCTTGGTGTCGCCGAGCAGACGCGGATCACCCCGCGAGCTGACTCCGATCACCGTCTGGTCTTGCTCGAGCAGCGCGCGGACCACGTACGAGCCGATCACGCCGGTTGCGCCGGTCAAGAGTATGGTCATGGCGGTGGCCAGCCAAGACCGCTCCCCGCCAGCCAGACCGCGCCGGCGGTCAGGAGCGCCTCGAGCTGCGGACCGCGCGCAGTGGGCATGTCCGGCTTGATGGCGTAGCCCAGGCTGGCCTGGAGATAGCCGAGGCGAGCGTAACCGTCCGGTAACGCGGCTAAACGGGCCGAGTCGAGGGCAATCGACTCCGAGGGATTGACCGGCTTGATGAAGTCGCGCTCGTAGATCGGCTGGCGCACCACGATGCCCCATCGATCTTCGCGTCGCTCGACGAAGTCGTACACGCGGCCTATGCAGTCGACGTCGCATAGCACGCCCTCGACAGGTCCCCTCTGCATGATGCGGAGTTTGGTCTGGGCGATCGCTCGGTCGCCGCTGAGCTCGACCGCAGTTGGGCCGCACTCGTGGAGCATCCGGTCGCCGCGGTCGTAACCGCGCTGGGCCGCCTCGGCGAAACCCCGGGCCGAGGTGTGGCCACCCCAGGTCGTCATCATCACTCCTTCGTCGTGCCAGACGGTGAGGAACTTCTCCCAGTCACGATTGTCGCGGTAGACGAACCAGTTCTCGACCAACTCGCGCACCGCGAGACGGTCCAGCAGTTCATCGCTCATCTGTAGACCCCGGCACGAGCAGGCACTGGGTTCGGTCTATACCACGACTTCGTCGACCGGGCTGGCCGTCGGTCACCGCCACGTAATCACCATAACGATTGTATGGGTTTCTTGTAACGTTCGGGGCATGGAGACGATCCCGGTCATGATCGGCGGGAAGCTGGTGACGGCGCGCACCGGCGAGACAATCGACGCGATCAACCCGGCCACTGGGGAGCAGATCGCCCGCATCCCTCGTTGTAGTGGACTTGACGTCGACGATGCGGCGCGCGCCGCCATTTCCGCGCAGTCCGCGTGGCGAGCGCTCGACCCAGTCGAGCGGGCGCAGATCGTAGGTCAGGTCGCCGACAGGGTGGTGGCGCACGCCGAGGAACTCGCCGTGCTCGACGTAACTGACAATGGGAGTCCCATCCGGGAGATGCGACGAGACGCGTTCATAGCCGCGGGACAGCTGCGCTATTTCGCAGGTCTCGCCCTCCAGCTCCGCGGCGAGACAATCCCAACGGGGCACGACCGACTCAACTACACGCTGCGCGAGCCGTTCGGCGTGGTGGGCCGGATAGTCCCCTTCAACCACCCGGTGATGTTCGCCGCCGGCCGGCTGGGAGCGCCGCTGATCGCGGGCAACACGGTGATCATGAAGCCCTCCGAGTACACGTCACTGTCCGCGCTGCGGCTTGCCGAGCTGATCCGAGACGTCTTGCCGCCGGGTGTGGTGAATGTCATCAGCGGCTATGGCCGCGAGGCCGGGGACGCGCTGGTTGCGCATCCCGAGGTCCGCCGGATCGCCTTCATCGGCTCGGTCTCCGTCGGTCGAAGCATCCAGCGACGCGCTGCTGAGCACGCCGTCAAGACCGTCACGCTGGAGCTCGGCGGCAAGAATCCGATCGTGGTCTTGCCTGAGGCGGACCTCGACGCGGCGGTGGACGGCGCGCTGCGCGGGATGAACTTCACCTGGCAGGGACAATCCTGCGGATCTACCTCGCGACTCCTCGTCCACGAGTCAGTCCACGACGATTTGGTCGCGCGCTTGGCCGCGCGGATGGAGGCGATGCGCTCGGGACCGCCCTCCGACGAAGCGACCGACACCGGCGCAATCGTGAACCGCGGCCAGTACGAGAAGGTGCTCGAGTATGTCCGTATCGGACACGATGAGGGTGCGCGCCTTATCGCGGGGGGCGAGTCGCCGAACGGAAGCGAGTTCGCCGGCGGGCTCTTTGTCCGGCCCACCCTGTTTGACGGCGTTCATCCCGAGGGCCGGTTGGCCCAGGAAGAGATCTTCGGGCCCGTGCTCGCGGCAATACGCGTCGAGAGCTATGACCAGGCGGTCCGGATCGCTAACGGCGTCTCCTACGGGCTGAGCGCCAGCGTGTTCACTCGCGACCTCGCCACGGCCCATCGCTTCGCCCGCGACGTCCAGGCCGGCTACGTGTGGATCAACGATTCCTCGGTGCACTTTCCAGGTACTGACTTCGGAGGCGTCAAAGACTCCGGCGTGGGACGTGAAGAGGGCTTCGCGGAGCTCATCTCCTACACACAGTCCAAGAACGTCAACGTACGCTTCTGACCGGCCATGCCAACCGGATCGCGACGCAACCTCCTCCTCACGTTGGCGATCGGCGATTACGACCACGTCCGCGACCTCGTGAGCGGCGCCGTCGAGATCCAGGGCATAGACCTGACCTGCATGCGCTTCTCCGTTGAGGAGACCTTTTTCCGCTTCGCCCGCCACCGGGAGTGGGACGTATCGGAGTTCTCCCTAGCCAAGTACTGCTCGCTGCGGGCCTCGGGCGACGACTCGCTGACGGCGATCCCGGTATTCCCCTCCCGCGCGTTCCGACACGCCGCGATCTTCGTGCGCGCCGACGGTCCGGTGGACGACCCTGCTGCGCTGGCGGCCGGCCGGATCGGCATTCCCGAGTGGACGCAGACCGCGACCGTATATGCCCGGGGCGCTCTTGAGCACAGCTTCGGGTTGGACCTCAAGGCGATCGACTGGTTTCAGGGCGGCACCAACGAACCCGGCCGCATCGAAGGGATAAAGCTCACCCCGCCGGAGGGCTTCTCGGTCACCGCCGTGCCCGATCGGAGCCTGAACGACATGCTCCTGGAGAGCAAGCTCGATGCCGTGATCGCCGCCCACCCGCCGATTGATTTCGAGCGACGCTCCGGGCGTGTCGTGCGCTTGTTCAGCGACCACCGAGCAGTTGAGGAGTCCTACTTTCGCGATACCGGGGTCTTCCCGATCATGCATCTGGTCGCGATCCGCGCAGAGGTTCTCGCCGAGCACCCGTGGGTCGCGATGAACCTATTCAGCGCATTCCGCGAGGCCAAGCGCCGCAGCCTCGAACGCGCGGTCGATGACAATGCGCCCAAGTACCCGATTCCGTGGAGTCCGGCGAATGCCGAGCGCGCTCAAGAGCTGATCGGCCCGGACTTCTGGCCATACGGGATTGAGGAGAACCGAATCACACTCGCCACGTTCCTCCGGTTTGCGCATGAGCAGGGCGTGTGCGCCACCCGCCTGGTGCCCGAGGACCTCTTCGCTGGGCAGGTCGCCGAGGAGTTCCGAGTGTGAAACGGCCGGCCGGGAAGGTGGCCCTGATCACCGGGACAGCTGGCGGCCAGGGTCGTGCCGCGGCGGTCCTGTTCGCGCGCGAGGGAGCCGTCGTGATCGGCTGCGACGTCAAGTCTGAGGAAGCAGCCGAGACCCTCGAGATGGTGCGAGGCGATGGCGGGCAGATGACCTCGATGCACCCAGTGGATCTGAGCGATCCCACCCAAGCGCGCCGGTGGGTCTCAGACGCTGCCGCATCACACTGCGGATTCGACGTCCTCTACAACAATGCCGCCGCCCCCAGATTCGCCCCGATCGCGTCGATGAGCGAAGAGGACTGGCATTTCACGATTCGCAACGAACTCCATCTCACCTTCTACGTCACGAGCGCGGCGTGGCCCCATCTGGTCTCGCGAGGGGGCGGCTCGATCATCAACACGGCTTCGATCGCTGCGATGAGCTCGAACCCTGCCACCCCGGGCAGCTTCGCTCACGCCGCAGCTAAGGGGGCGATACTGGCGATGACGCGAGAGCTTGCCCTTGAGGGGGCCCCGCACGGGATCCGGGCGAATTCGATCAGCCCCGCTATGGTCGAGTCGCCGGCCACCGCACAGCAGCTGGGGGAGCCGGGGTTCCGTGAAGCTCACCTGGCAAGCGTGATGCTCCCTCGAACCGGGCGTCCCGAGGACGTCGCGCACGCGGCCGTTTACCTCGCTTCGGACGAGAGCGAGTGGGTAACCGGCTCGAACCTGGTCGTCGACGGCGGCTTCACCGCGCGCTGACCGCGGACGTGCTCTCTGACGTGGTGCCTGGGTAGCCGGCTGTCGATACGCGCACGTCCACGAGCACCGCGGAGCCGCCGCGCGCCGCGCCAACCGCCTCATGCAGCGTCGTTGGCAACGCATCGGGTGTGCAAACAGGCCCGTAGCCTACGAGTCCGAGCGACCGGGCGAGTCCGGCCAGGTCGGGCTCCGGATCGCGGATGGCCTGTCCGATCCAGCGATTCTCGACGGGTCGGCTGCGCTGCCGCGCCACCCGCTCCTGATGGACCTCGTCATTGAAGAACGAGCCGTTGTTGGCGACGACGACAAGGAGTGGCAGCGTGTAGTGGGCGGCGGTCCATAGCGCGGAGGAGCCCATGAGTAGGTCGCCATCACCGAGTACCGCGACGGGGAGGCGGTTCCCGCCTGCCAGCGCCAGCGCCGCGCCGACGGCCATGCCGGGACCCGACCCGAGGCCGGCACCTCCGTCCTGACCGAGGTAATCGAGCGGGTGCGCGACTCGTACGTCGGCGCCGTCCCAGCCCAGAGGCAGTCGAATCAGGCAGGACGGCCCACCGCCCAGCGCGGTCGAGAGGTCACTGGCCAGCTCCCGGATCGTGAGCGACTTGCCGCGCACATCCCCCGCAGGGATGGAGGCGGGCGCAGGTGGAGCGACCGGCGGGCGCTCATCGATCAGCTGGTCCAGCGCATTGACCAGACCGTCCGGATGAGCCGCGATGGCCAGATCGACCACGGGAAGGCCAAAGTGATCCTTGCTCCAGCCGTTGTGCAGGGCCGAGTCGAGCGTGCACGAGATCACGCGGGCGGCCGTTCCGGACTGACGCAATGTGCCGGCCAGATCGATCCAGTCCAGGCTGAGGACAAGGTCGGCGTCAGCCAGAAGGTCGCGCCCCGACTCGGTCAGGAACGTCCCCGGGACTGCGGTGTTGAGCACATGGTCGCTCGGAAAGGCGGCTGGGGTCTTGAGGTCTGTCAGCACGCGGGCGCCCAGCTTTTCGGCCAATCGCACCCTCGCGGTCCAGGCCTCGGTGGTGCGACCGACACGGCCCACGAGCAATACCGGACGGGTCGCGCCAAGCAGCAGCGCGGCAGCGCGTTGTGCGTCGGCCGCCGCCGGCTCTGGCAGGGACGGCGGGAGGTGCCGCGACGGGTCGGGCAGCTCCGGTTCGTCGTCGAGCCCCTTCTCCTGGAGGGCCGAGTCCAGACACACGTACACCGGGGCGTTCGGGTAGCTGGTGGTGGCCAGGTATCCGCGCATGATCGCCTCGAGCGCCGCGCTAACCGAGGCAGGCTGATCATCCCACTTCACGTAGTTGCGGACGAGCGCCCCCTGGTCGGCCGTCGTGTGGATCCAGTCGATCCACGGCCGCCGGAGCGCCGCGTCGACGGGTCCGGTGGCGCCGATGACCAGCATCGGGACGCGGTCGCAGAATGCGTTGTACAGCGCCATCGTGGCGTGCATAAGTCCCACGTTTGAGTGCAGCGCCACGGCCATGGGGCGGCCGGTCACCTTGGCATAGCCGTGCGCTACCGCCACCGCGTGCTCTTCGTGCAGGCATACGACGATCCGCGGCGACTCGTTACCGAGGTAGTTGACCAGACTGTCATGCAAGCCGCGGTAGCTCGACCCCGGATTCAGGCTGATGTACGGAAGCCTGAGCCGGCGCAGGAGTTCGGCTATGGCATCGCTAACCCACTCGATGCGCGGCTCGGAGGCGGGTGCGCAGGACGGTTTCTCAATGTGGTCTGGCATGTGCTCCACCCGATCTTCTCCAATGATTGACTTGTCCTGCTTGCGCTTGCTCAGCTGGGCGACGACTGCCGTCTCACGTTCACGACTCGAAGTCACCTATATTCATTAGGGTTGTAAGTCTAGGAGAGGCCCCGTACCGATGCTCGAGCCGGGCATACAAGAAATACTCCCTGACGACCCGGTCGCCCCGGGCAAATGACGGCGGCCACAGACTGGGACCGCCTGCTCTCGCCGTTGCTGAGCGCCAGGCGGTTTGATGAGACGCTGCTGCGGAGCGCCGGGCTCGTGACCGGGGTGTTCCACGTCTCGATCGGGATGGAGGCCACCGCGGCCGGCCTGGCCTGCGTCAAGGCCGAGGGCGACATCGTGATGCTGGGCCACCGTAATCACGCGCATCTCGTGGCAATCGGGTCCGATCCGGAGGCTCTCTACCGTGAAGTGCTGGGGCGGGCGGGGGGAGCCCAGCAGGGGCGAGCGGGGTCGATGCATCTGGCCGACGCCTCGCGCGGTGTGCCATATACGAGCGCGATGCTTGGCGGCGGGGCCGCGGTGGCGAACGGCATCGCCCTGGCCCTGGCCCGCGGTGGCACAGGACGGCTCGCCTTCGCCTTCTTTGGCGATGGGGCGATGGGGGAAGGCATCGTGTACGAAACATTCGGCCTGGCCCGTGCTTGGCACCTGCCGATCGTGTTCGTGTGCGAGAGCAACGCGCCCGCGGTCGAACGCGGGAGGTTTGCACAGCTGGCGCGGGCGCATGGCGTTGCCGCAGTTAGCGTCGACGGATCGAGTCCGCGGGCGGCTGTCCGCGCGCTTTCTTACGCCGCTGCTTTTGCCCGGGACGGCTCCGGCCCACACTTCGTCGAGGCGACGACCGCGGCGTGGCCCGGAAACGCAACCTTCATTCCGAAGCTCGAGCGGGCCTTCGACGTCGGCCGCGTGGCGAACCCACCAGGCGACGAGTTTGAGGCGGCCGATCCCGTGCGCCGGGAGGCGCAGGCGTTGCTCTCCGACGGTGTCCCGCTCGATCGCCTGAGAGCCCTCGATGCAGCCATAAGCGAGCGCATGCGGCGTGCCTTCGAGTCGGCGGCGCTCGCGCCGCCCGCGACAGGAGGCGTGGCGCACCAGGACGTCTGGGGATGATCACCGCCCAGCTCACCTATCACGAGGCGCGTACCCGCGCGATCGGCCGTGAGTTGATGGCGAATCCGGACGCGATTGTGATCGGTCCGTCCCTGTCGTTGCCGTTTAACCCGGACGATCGTCTCCTGGAACGCTTTCCGAGCCAGGTGCTGATCCCGCCGTACAGCGAACTGGCCACGGCGGCCGCGGGTGTCGGGGCTGCAATCGGCGGGCTACGCCCACTGGTCGCGCTGTCGACCGCCAGCTTCATGTACTACGCGTGGCCCGCGATCGTCAACGAGGCGCCGCTCGTGCGCTACCTGTCGGGAGGTGGGGCGTCGGCGCCGGTCGCGTTCCATGTGCACAGCGGCTCTCGCCGCGGCGGTGGTCCGCAGCACGAGCACACACCGCAGGCGATGCTCCACGGGATTCCCGGCCTTCGCGTGGTGGCGCCTGGAACACCGGCGGATGTCGATGCCGCATTACACCTTGCTCTCACCGGTCCAGATCCAGTCGTGATCGTCGACCACGTGCTGCTCTCCGAGGTCCGTGGAACGGTCCCCGGCAATCCGGCCGACCTCGGACCGTCACTCCTGCGCTCGGGGTCGGACGCGCTGCTCGTCGCATCGTCGGAGATGACGCAGCGCGCGCTCGCCGCGGCCCGGGCGCTCGAAAGCGAGGGCCTCTCAGTCGGTGTGCTGAACCTTCCCGTGCTTGCCCCGGCACCCGTCGCTGAGGTCGTGAGCGCAGCGAGCGACTACCGGATCGTGGCGTTCGTCGAAGAGTCCCGCGCTGCCGGCAGCCTCGGAGCTTTCCTGCTGGCCTCGCTCCTCGCTCATCGCCCCGAATCCATCTCAACCGCGCTGATCTGCACGGGCGATGCTCCGGCGCCGTTCGCGCTCGAGCTGCTAGATCGGGTCGTGCCCACGCAAGGCTGGATCGTCGCCGAGACGCGCCGTTTGATCGAGCGCGCATCATGACCGAGACCGGACCAGTCGACGGACTAGCGCTGCGCCGGGCGCTCAGCCGGTTCGCGACGGGCGTCACAGTGATCACCGCCGTTGACCCGGCCACCGCTGAGCCTCGTGGGATGACCGCAAACGCGTTCATGTCCGGCTCCCTCGTGCCCCCGCTGATCCTCGTCAGCGTGAAGCTCTCCGCTCACCTGCACACGGCGCTGAGCGACAATTCGTGGTTTGGGGTGAGCGTCCTCCCGGAGTCGCTCGAACGCGAGGCTCGGAGGTTCGCCGGGCTGCCGCTGGAACCGCAAGAACCACCGCCGCGGCTCGAGTGGCAGGGGGATGTGCCGGTGTTGGAGCGCGCGATCGCCTGGTTCACCGCGACGATCGTCAACCGGCACCCGACCGGCGATCACACGCTGTTCGTCGGTGAGGTTCGAGACTTCGCTGCGCCGCACCCGGATGCCGTGCCGCTGATATTCCACGGCTCACAATTCGCGCATCTGGATACGCGCCACGAATACCGGCCACTCCCCAGCGACCCGTGGGGATGGGCGCTGGATCTTTGGGGCTGACGGGCCATGCTTCAGACCGCCTGCACCCTGCGCCGCCCGATCCGACTGATCGAAAGCCGCGCCGGGTCCGCTGTCGGCTGGTGTGCGGCGACAGCGGCATCCAGCTGCGGGCCGTCGCCGGCGTCGATCGCCTTGATCAGCTCGCGGTGCACGGTCACCATGGCCGGCCCGTCGAAGCGGGCAAACTCGGCGCGATCGATGCTGTACTCGAGGAAGTCGATCAGCGTCAAGTACATGCTCCGCAGCGGCGCATTGCGGCACAACTCCGCGATCCGCCGGTGCAGCGCCCAGTTGCACTTGAAGAACGCGCCCGGGTCGTTCTCAGCGACCTCCATCTGCTTGACGATCCGGTTCAAATCCCGGATGTCACCAGCCCGGTGATAACGAGCGGCGTGGCTGTCGATCAGTGGCTCGAGCGCATCCCGCACCTCGAGGCATTCCTCGTAGGTCGTGCTGCCGCTCTTGAAGCCAAGGACCGAGTGGCTGAGTGCGACCCGCGCCGCCGGTCGCGCCACGAACACCCCGCCGCCCGGGCCGGGACGGGCCTCGATCATCCCGCGCATCTCCAGAAGGCGCACGGCTTCGTTGACGGTGGCCACCGCGACGCCGAATCGCTTGCGCAGATCCTCCTTGGTTCCGAGCCTCTCGCCGGGCTCGCGCTCGTCAACGATCTCGCGCTCGAGCTCGCGGGCCACGAGTTCGGCCCGTGAGACGCGGGCGCTGAGGAAGCTCTCGGTGCCTACAGCCATTGAAAGCGATGATAATCACCGATTTGGTCGGCTCCGGCATGCCTGCCCACGCTGGATTACTTGACGACGAGCGACCTGCGCCTCACCCGCGGTGATACTCGGGGCGGCGCGCGCGGGGCGGCGGGGGGTCTGGACCGCCTACCGTCGCGTTGGCGACGCGCTCATCGATCCGCGAGCGGAGTCGCGGTCTCCATCATCTCCAGGGGCGGGCCCGGCCCCCAGAGGTTGGCGAAGCGCGGATCGTCGAGCTCCCAGCGGCCGGGCTCGTAGGTCCGCTCGTCCCACACCTGGTACAGGTCGGCGTAGTACTCGACGATGCACCCGGCCGGATCGAAGTGGTAGGTGAAGATGTTCTGCCCGGCGCCGTGGCGACCCGGACCCCAGATGAAGCGAGAGCCGTTGCGCGCGAGCACGTCCCCGAGCTGCCCGATTGCGCCGATGTTTTCGACCCCCCACGCGTAATGGTTCAGGCCGGCTCGCGGTCCAAGGCCGACTCCGATCCCGTGATGGTCCGGGTTGCAGCGCATGAAGACCAGCGTGCCGTCGCCGATGTCGTCGGACAAGCGAAAGCCGAGGATGTCGATCAGGAAGGCGACCGTCGCGCGAGGGTCCTCGCAGGCCAGCATCGGATGCCCGAACTTCCTGGGCGGCACGCCCGCGCCCGTGCGCGCCGTCCCGGTGCCCTGCATCCCGACGAACACCTCGATCATGTGCCCGGCCGGAGCGCGGAAGCGCAGCGCCCGGTCAAGCGCGGGCTCCTCGGCCTCGGTGGACAGAATCGGGATGCCAATCTGCTCGAGCCGGCTTCGCAGCGCGTCGAGGGCGGCGGCGTCGTGGGCCTGCATCGCGACGTGGTGAAGCGCGGGCCGGTCGGCCGCAATGTACTGGAGCGAGTGGTGGCAGTCCGCGTGCGTCAGATACGAGACGCCCGCTACGCGCTCGGTCTCGGTGAGCCCCATGACGGTCGTCGCCCACGCCACCGAGGCGTCGAGGTCGGGTACCTCGAGCGCGACGTGGGCCATGCGCCGGATGTAGTCGCTCATCCCTGGATCACAGGATTCTCTAGGCGCCCGATTCCCTCGATCTCGGCCACCATCACGTCACCCGCGGCCAGGAAGCGCCCCTTGCCGGCCCCGACCCCGGCACACGTTCCGGTGCAGATGATGTCGCCGGGCACGAGCGGGACCACCGCGCTCAGGAACGCGATCTGCTCAGGGAGCGAGAACATCATCTGCGAGGTGCGCGAGTCCTGCTCGAGCACGCCGTTGACGGTGAGCCGCATCGCGGCGTCATGCGCGTTCGGCGCCTGGTCCGCCGGCACCAACCACGGCCCGAGCGGGCACGAGGTTGCCCAGCCCTTCTGGAGGAACCAGTCGTGCTTCATCGGCGGCTCGGCCGCATCGGCACGGATGAATCGGTCGCGCACGGACACATCGTTGGCCACCGTGTAGCCAGCTACGTGATCGAGCGCCTGCTCGGCTGCCACGCGGTGGGCGTGCCGTCCGATGACCGCGGCCAACTCGACCTCCCAGTCCACCCGCTCGCACCCTGGGCCGATCAGCACCGGTTCGCGAGACCCGACCACGGTGCTCGTTGGCTTGAGGAACATGAACGGCCCCCCGGCCGGCTTCGGAACGTCGGCATCCGCCGCCAGCCCGCGCATCTCCCGGGCGTGGTCGGCGTAGTTGGCGCCAGCCATGTAGAGGTTGGGTGGTCGGGGCACGGGCGCGAGGAGCCGTGCCTTGGCCGCGGCGCCAGCCGGCTCGAGGTCGCCCCGAATCAGGTGCTCCTCGAAGCGCGCGACGCTCGCCTCCCAATCGGCGAGCAGGTCGCCGACGGCCGGGCGACCGCGGAGCGGATGGATCTTTTCGTCGATGACCAGCGCGGCGGTGGCGCCGTGCGCGTCTGCGACCGTGGCCACGCTGTATCGCGCCATGACGCGATAACTCTATGGAGTTTGGGCTTTGGTCGTCAATGGCCAGGGGTATTCTGCGCCTGGACGGGGCCGTTGTCTCTATAGAGTTTCCGCCCGACCCATGAAGGCGGTAGTGATCCGGCATTACGGCGGGCCCGAGGTGCTCGAGCTGCTCGACTGGCCCGAGCCCGACGTCGGCCCGCACGATGTCCTGATCCGAGTCCATGCGGTCACAGTCGGTCGCGTCCTCGATGTCGAGGTGCGACGGCGCGGCGCGGACCTGGGCGCCACGTTGCCGCGGATCCTCGGGTCCGACCCGGCCGGCATCGTCGTGGCGATCGGCTCGGAGGTGAGCGCGGTGAGCCCCGGCGACCGCGTCGTCTGCACGAGCACGCTGTTCTGCAGTCGCTGTGACTACTGCCGAGCCGGCCTGACCAACGCGTGCGTCGAGCATCGGGTGGTCGGCGTCCACATCGACGGCGGCTACGCCGAGTACTCCGCGGTGCCCGAGGCTGTGGTCGTACGGGTGCCGAATCACGTCGCACTCGACCAGGCGGCCGCGATGGGTGTGAGCTACCCGGTCGCATGGAACCTCTTGAAGTACGCCGGCGCGGTGCGCGCCGGCGACGATGTGCTGATCATGGCCGCCGGCGGCGGCCTCGGGATCGCCGGCGTGCTGGTCGCCCGGGCGCTGGGCGCCCGGGTGATCGCCGCTGCCGGGTCGGATTGGAAGCTCGAGCGCTGTCGCGCCCTGCTGGGCGTCGAGGACACCGTCAACTACGCCGATTCCGGATGGGCGGAGCGCGTGCGTGAGTTGAGCGCCGGCGGCGACGGCGTACACGTGGTGTTCGAGAACATCGGCTCGCCGGACCTATTCGGGGAGGCGCTGGCTTCGCTGCGGCGCTACGGCCGGCTCGTGACATGCGGATCGCACGGTGGTGCAGTGGTCCCGCTATCGATGCGCTCGCTGTATCGGCGGCACCTGACGATCGCCGGCGATACCGGCGCCACGTCGTCGCAGACGCGCGAGGTCTTCCAACTCCTTACCGACCGTCGGCTCGAGCCTCCGCCCGTGTCGCATCACTTTCCCCTGGCCGACGCGGCGGCCGCGCACGAGGCCGCCTCGGGCCGGGACCTCTTCGGCCGCGCCGTGCTCGTCGTGCGCGAGGAGGAGGCCGTTTCCGCCCATGCCTGACGCCGTCACTCGCGCCGTCGAGGCGCTGCGTACGATGGTCCTTACCGGCCAGATCGCCCCGGGCAGCGGGCTCACTCAGGTCGGGCTGGCGCAGGAAATCGGTGTCAGCACCACCCCGCTGAGAGAGGCGCTCCGGCGTCTAGAAGCCGAGGGTCTGCTCGAATCGCAGCGAAACGGCCGGCCGCAGGTGCCTAGGTTCGACCCGGCGGACCTCGACGCCCTCTATGCCGGTCGGGTGCTGCTCGAGTCCCTCGGCATCGCGCTGTCAGCGCCGCGTCTTGGCGAGACGCAACTCGACGTGATCCGAGATCACCTCGGCGCGATGCGCGGGTCGGATGATCCGGTGGGGTGGGACCGGGAGCACGCCGCATTCCATCTGGCGCTGATGGTTGGCAGCACCGACGCGTTTCGGCAGGAGATCGACCGGCTGGTGGGGCGCAGCGATCGGTACAGGCGTATGTCGGTGCGGGTCGACGACAGTGAGGGACGGCGGATCGGCGACGAGGAGCACGGGATGATCGTCGCTGCCTGCGAGGCGCGTGACGGACGCGATGCCGCGCTCGCACTGGCCCGGCACCTGACCCGGTCTGCGCTGACGCTGATCGCTCACCTTGAGCCTGACTATGACCCCGTGGCCGTACGCGGGGCGCTTCGCATGGTGATGAGCTGGGCCACGGGCTAGACCGCGTTTCGCGACGCGGGGCTCGTCGCCATCACTTCGCGATCGTAGACATCGAGCGGCACGCCTCCCGGCGCACCGAGGCCTCGGCGCCGATCACGGGGGGCATGACCGTCGACGGTCGCGCGGGACGAGATCGAGCGGGCGTAACGAACCACGGTATTCCATCTATTGATTATTCGTTTTTTCTGATACTGTCGGCACCCGTGTCGGTGCCACTTGCTCCAACCGCTGCCCCGGGCCGAGATGAGCTAGTAACCCGGGCCCGAGGGTTGTTCGAATTAATGCGGGCTCGTGCCGGCGAGGCCGAGACTGTGCGGCACCTGCTCCCCGAGATGGTGACGGCGTTCACCGAAGCTGAGCTGGTGCGCACCCTTGTGCCGCGGCGATGGGGCGGTGCCGGCCTGGGTCTGACGGATGCCATGGACGTCACGATCGAGTTGGCGAGGGCGTATGGTTCGATGGGCTGGGTCGGCTCGTTTTGGTCGGACCATCCGCACTGGATCGGCTTTTATCCCGAGGCAGCGCAGCAGGAGGTATGGGCGAACGGGCCCGACGCGCGAGTTGCCACCTCATTTGTGCCGGCCGGAAGGGTGACCGCCGTTGATGACGGTTTCCTGCTCTCGGGAGAGTGGGCATGGGCAAGCGGGGTGGGGTTCAGCTCGTGGGTAATGCTTGGCGGCCTAGTCCCGCGCGAGGGTGCGCCGCCGCAGAACCGCCTGTTTCTCTTGCCTACCAGCGAGGTGACGATCGTCGACACCTGGTTCAACGCGGGCTTGCGTGGGACTGGCTCAGACAACGTGATCGCTGAGCAGGTGTTCGTTCCAGAATGGCGGACCTTAGTGATGGAGGACGTGCGCGAAGGGCGCGCCCCGGGCACTGCGGTCAACGTCGAGCCCCATTTCCGAGCCCCGCTGATGACGCACGCCGGCTATGCGATGGTCGCTCCAGCAATCGGAATCGCTCGCGGGGTCATCGACGACTGGGCCGCCAATGCCCGAGCCAAAGCCCACTCATACACGCAAGAGCAGGTCGCGGCCACGGTGCCGATGCAGATGGCGATGGCCGAGAGCGCCGCGCTCGTCGATACGGCCGAGCTTATCGTCCGTCGTTGTCTGGAGCGCGTGCAATCCGATCAGGAGCTCGGACTCCAGGACCGCGTTCGGCATCGACGCGACATCAGCTTTGCGGCGCGGCTACTCACGCGCGCGGTGGACGACTTGATGCAGACCGCCGGGGCCTCCGCCATGCGGGACGAAAGCCCAATCCAGCGCGGCTGGCGCGACGTCCGGACCATCGCCCTTCACGTGATGCTGAATTTCAACGCAGCCGCTGAGAACTATGGACGTTTCGCGATGGGACTACCACTCAATCCACGGGATCCGTTCTTCTGAGATGGCGCGTAGCGTGACCGCCGGGACCTCGCGGTCTGCAGAGGCAGCCCTAGCACGAAGCGGGCAGCGTGCAACCTATCGTCCCGCCCGATCCGATGGGGCACGAGTGCTTTGACGGATCCGGCCACCCACCGCGCGTTGCTGCTTTCGGCGCCCAAGCGCAACCTGCGATGACGTGGCGCTAGGTGCCTGACGACCAATATGTCGATCTCGGGCGCGGTCCGGCGAGAGTCATGCCTTTCGGCTCGTGTCGCCGTCAGCTGACGGCGTGTGCGCGCGCCGATTAAGGTGGGCCGCCCGAGGGAGTCATCCCAGAGTCAGGTCGTGGCCTAGATCCTGCGGTTCGAGGGCCTCACGGGTCGGCTCGTTTGCAGGTCGATGGGCTGTGGTGCGTCCGAGATGCAGGACAGAAGCGAGGCGCTTTGTCGGTGGAGCGATGAGGTGCCGCTGTGTGAGGGCGGCGACCTGAGCTACAGGCCCCCCGAGTAGGCGGGTCCGTGCGCTTCCGCAGGGCCGGGACTGGCTCCAGCCCTGAGGTTCTCGGTGGCCGCCCGGCGGCATCCGAGGGGCGGCGTGGTTCCTCCCGTTCAGTCAGTCGGTCAGGTCGAGCGAGCTCGGATCACAGTGCTGGCAGCGCAGGTTGCGCAGGCCGAACTCGAGGTTTCCCCGCGCCCACTCGTTGAGCTCCTTGGGGTCGGGCGAGCACACCTTGATCTGTTCGCCGGCTGCGCCGCTCCACCGCCGAAGCCGGGCTCGAGTGTGAAGCCGCTCGCCCGGTGGAGGCGGGTGTTGTCCCGGTCGGGGTAGTCGCGGTGGGTGTTGAGCACGTAGCCGCGGGGACGCGTTGCCACCCAGGCACGGAACTCGTCGTCGTCGCCAGCGAACTTGGTGATGGCCACCGGCGGAACGTAGTACCGGCCGGGTGTTTTTCTTCAGCCGAGCGCGAAGCTGTCCGGCGGGATTCACAGGGTCGTTGAGCAGGTGGCCTGACCGACGTGCGCGGTGATCTGCCGTCCGGGCACGTAGCCGCCCGACTTGAAGTAGACGTCGGCGTAGCCTGAGCCGTCGGTGTGCCAGCTGTCGGAATGGCCGTTGGCGTAGGTGACCGTCACCGTGTGATCGGGCTGGTTTGAGCGGACGTAGACGTCGTAGTCGTGATAGCGCTCGTCGTAGGAGGCGTTCACCGTACACTCGGCGGTCGATGATGAGGATGGCAGCGCGGGGTTGGACGAGCCGCCGGCAGCGCCCGCCCCGAACGGCTGCGCGCCCGCGTAGTCGCCGTCGAAAGTACGGCGCAGCGAGGCGATGATGCTCGGCGTGGAGAGGACGATGCCGAGCTCGCGGTTGTCGAACAGCGACTCATCGGAGAAGTTCTCCGACCCCAGGAACGCGCGGGTGGAGGTGAGAATCATCTTCGCGTGGATGTAGAGCGGTGCGTTGGCGGCGTAGGTGCGCACGTGCACTCCCGCTGCCGCCAGCTCGGAGAAGGCCGCATCCCACGACGGGTCGGCGGTCATCGTCACCTCGACGTTCACGCCGCGGCGGGCGTCCGCCTCGAGTGCTCGCTCGATGTCGGGTGCGTCCATCTCCTCGTTGTAGACGTCTATCCACGCGTGCGCCGATTCGATGAGGGTCAGCTGCGCCCCCTCGGAGCCGGGGCTCCACACCAGCTCCTTGCCGTCCGGTGCGGCGATGTGCCGGCCAGACCAGTCGGCGTCGAAGGTCTGGAGGATGGCCGAGACATCCTGGGGGTTTGAGTTCACCACCCCGAAATCGCGACTCGAGGCGTAGTAGCCGGGCGTGAAGTTGAATGTGAGGATGTATGCGGTGCCGTCGACCACGAGCGTCTTCTGGTGGGTGAGGGCGAAGTACGCCGGGGTCCAGCGAGTCGGCACACCGTGGGCCCGGAGGTAGACGTAGGCGGCCTGATTCTCGGCGGACCCTTGGCCGTAGTCGCCGCCGTTGAGGAGCACGCGGACGCGAACGCCGCGACGCTCATCTGCGGCCAGGGCCGCGTCGACCTGCGGGTCCTCGTCCTCGTACATCACCAGCTCGACCGAGCGCTTCGCGTGCTCGACGGCGTCGAGCACGGGCGCGATGCCCTGGTTCGGTTCGGTGATAAGCGACAGCGCGGCGGGGGGCCGCGGTGAGCGGCGCGGCACCGGCGTCGCCGCCCGAGCGGTGGCCGTGCCGCTCGCGGTGCGGTCCGGCGCGGGCGCGGACGCCGCGGCGCTTGCCGCGCCGTGTCCGGCGCATCCCGACAGGCCGACAGTCGCACTGACGGCGACGAGCAGGGCCCACGGGCGCGATTGGCGGATCGCGGCGGGCCGGCGTGGGGCGGTTGGGTTCAAGATTGCGAAGGAGACAGCAGTGGGGAGGGGGTCGACGGGGACCGGGCGCCGAGGTCGCCGCCAGTCGGCCATCCGGCCAAGTCGACGGCTAGCAGGACGACGGTAGGAAGACCGCCGGACCAGTGCATTTGACCAGGCTAGGGCGCGAGCCGGCTGATCGCGTCGGCTTCCGCGGGGGTGGACGACCCAAGGCCGCTGCACGATGCAGCGACGACTCTCGCCACTGATACATGGCCCACCGCGCAGGCCAAGGACGAACGTCTGACCCAGAGCCTCGGGGTCGATCCGGTTCTTTTACTTCGACCGCTTGTTCGGTAAGTAACCGACAATCAGAGAGTGACCGCGGCACTTTCGGGCCTCGGGTTCGCGACTGACGTAGCCGCCGGGCTTCCGAGGGAGACGGCGGCGACGCAGCGCTCTTGACAATGATGCGAACATACGTTCGACTTAATGCTCGAGTACGGGCTCACGATCACCGAGCACGATCCGGAGCGCCCCTGGATGGTCCTGTCGAGCGAGCACCGGACGATCAAGCTGCCGGACGGGCGAGACTTCTTCGCCTGGGCACACGAGCAGTGGCCAGGACCGCGATGGTCCGTTGGGCTCGACCCTTGGCAACTCGCTCCGTTGTGGCCGCGATGATCTGCCGGTGCGTGACCGATCTGATCGATCGCCAAAGCGACCGTCTCCGCGGCTGGTGTCGCTTGCTCAGCCGATCTGTGTGACTTCCGCGCTGGCGACGCCCGCGCTGACGCCGACGCTGAAGGTCGAGGCGGGCCGGCTGTCCAACCCGTAGTGGAGCCGCTCGGACGACGGCGGCAGGGCTTAGCGCGACGCGCGCGCGTTCGACGCGGCGAGCCGGCGGCGTGCCTTCTGAACGGATGGAAGCGCCGCCCTCGCCTTCGCCAGCGGGCGCGCTCGGACATCGACGCTCGCCGGCTTGGCCGCGATCGTGATCTCCGCACCCGTCGCCGGGTTGCGGCCCGCTCGCTTCTTGGTCGCCGGCTTGACGCGCACCGTCAGCTGGACGAGCCCACCGAGACGGACCTTCTGGGCGTTACCCAGCTCCTGAAGGACGATCGCATCGAGGGCCTCGAGCGCCCGCTTCGCATCGGCCTTGCTCATCTCGGCGCGGTCGGCCACAGCGGCGATCATCTGGGACTGGGTCAACGGCATGCGTACTCCCCTGGGATTCGTGTTGCCTGAGCAGCGATATTGAACCTCGCGTTGAAGACGGATAGCCCGTGCTCCACCCCACAGGCAGCAGGCCATGCGTCCTCTGACTTATAGCTGAGGGCGTGAGTCCGGTACGGACCTGCGCTCGCTCATCCGGACCGCATAACCCGTGGTCGTGCTGGCGAGTCCATCCGTGGGAGGCTGTCGGAATATCGGTGCCGTCTGGCGGGTTTAAGACGCTTCCGGGTATGGCTCGAGATTTCGTTTCGTGTGAGCGCGGCCAGTTGTTGTTGATGCCGCCGTCGCTGGTGGAGTGGCTGCCTGAGGATCATTTGGTGTGGACGATCTTGGGGGCGGTTGATCAGATGGATCTGGAGCGTTTCCGTGAGGGGTATCGGTTGGGTGGCACGGGGCGCGCTCCGTATGACCCGGCGATGCTGGTGGCGTTGCTTTTGTACGCGTATGCGCGTGGGAATCGGTCGTCTCGTCAGATCGAGCGGGCGTGCCTTGAGGACGTTGCGTACAAGGTGATCCCGAGCATGCGGGTGCCGGATCACTCCACGATCGCGGAGTTCCGCCGCCGGCACGAGACCGAGATCGCCGAGCTGTTTGATCAGGTGCTCGGGTTGTGCAAGGAGGCCGGGTTGGTGTCGGTCGGGGTGATCATGGTCGATGGGACGAAGATCAAGGCGAACGCGTCGATGGATCAGAACCGTTCCTATAGCGGGGTGGTCAGGGCGATCCTGCGCGAAGCGGAGCAGACCGATCGGCGGGAGGATGAGCTCTACGGTGACGCGCGGGGTGATGAGTTGCCCGAGCAGCTGCGCACGGCGGAGGGTCGCAAGCGGGCGCTGGCGGATGCCAAGCGGCGGATCGAGGAGCGCACGGGCCGTGCGGTCGGTGGTGAGGAGCTCGAGCGGGAGGTGGAGGTTGAGCCGGCCCGGTCGGTGAGTGGGAGGGGCGGCCGGCGTGAGTGGTTCAGGGTCGCGCGCCACCAGCTCGAGGAACATCGCCAGCGCGAAGGGCGTGCGATTGCGCGGGGTCGTGAGGACCGGCTGTTTGAGGCCGCCCGGCGGCTTGAGCAGAACCATCGGGTGCAGTTGGCCGCCAACGAAGCCTACGAGCACCGGCGTGCGACCGAGCGCGACAAGCTCGGGCGGGTTCTGAAAGGCAACAGCAAGCCCTACGTGCCGCCCGAGGCTCCGGAGGGGCAGGTCAACCTGTCCGATCCAGATTCGCGGGTGATGCGCTCAAAGGGACTGCCGCACCGCCAGGCCTACAACGTGCAGACCGCCGTGACTGAGCAGCAGATCATCCTTGCCGCCGAGATCTCGTTGGAGGCAGCCGACTTCGGACAGCTGGAGCCGATCCTCGATCGGGCGCTCGCTCACCTGTCCCGGCACGGGATAGACGAGCAGCCCGAGGCGGTCGTGGGTGACGCCGGCTATTGGCATACCCGTCAGATCGAGGCGATCACGGCCCGCGGGATCGAGGTGCTCGTCCCGCCCGACGGCGCAGCCCGCGAGGGCAAACGTCCCGGCTGGGAGAACGGCCTCTACGAGCAGATGCGCGACAAGCTCAAGACCGAGCGCGGTCGCGCGCTCTACGCCCTGCGCAAGATCACTATCGAGCCGGTGTTCGGACAGATCAAATACAACCGGCGCGTTGATCAGTTCATGCGAAGAGGCAGAGCCGCCGCGCACTCGGAGATACGGTTGGTGGCAGCGACCCACAACATCCTCAAGCTCCACAACCACTGGATCGCCAACACCGCCTGACACCACCGCGGCGGGGCACGCGCAAAAACGTTTCTCAGTGGAAACGTCCCCAGCCCGAAATCGCGCTCTTTCCGCATTTTCCGACGGCCTGCCACGAACGCGATGGCCGGCTCGACGATGGTGGGCGTCATCGCTCCGGCGACGATGCAGTGTCCGCAGGGGCGGTCTGTGAGCGCGATTGCCGATTGCCGTCCCCAAGCGGCGCTCATGCCGCGTTGTTCGGGGGCGACGCTTCGAATCAACTGAACATCGAGATCCAGTGACTCGGCTGCGACGTGCCGTCGGCGTCCGGAACATCCTGAGGATCGACACATTGCGCGGTTGCGGGCCGGCCCACCTTGTCGTTTCATCAGTGCGGGCGCAACGGACTCGCCTAGGCGAGCTCGTAGGTAGGGCTGCGTAACCGAGGACAAGCCGCGGGCTTGTCGCAAAGTGCCGCCCGGATCGCTTAAGCAGTCGGATGTCCGCCACTGCCTCAATGCGCCGGCGAGAAGTTCTGCTCGAGGACCTGACGGGCCTAGCTGCGGTCAACGCCATTGCTCGCCTCCGGGAGCTCGAGCTCCGCCCAGCCGTCGAAGCATGCGATACGGACCAGCCGGAACAACACGGCCTCGTACTAGCGCACGATCCGACGCCGGATAGCGCGGTTCGCCGGGCACAGTTGATCACCCTCCTCGTCGGGCAACACGCCCAAGGGGAACAACCGCCGCGGCGGCCGATGTCGGGCGAGTCGGGCGTGGGACGGCGCAATGGGACGGAGCCAACCGCCGTGCGGCCGCGACCGAAGCTGGAACCGGTCGCTCGAAGCGCGGCTGGTGTGGCGGCCGGCGCTGATATCTACGAGCCGGAAGACGAGGCCCCTCAACTCCCTGACCTCGCGTCTCGTCGGCGGGAGCTATCCCACCGAGAAGACGAGCAGCGCTCCATGGCGCCCGAGCTCGACGCCCCGACCGGCGCCAAGGTCGATGTGCTTCGCCGCACCGCGGACAAGGACGACGGCCCGGCGAAGCGGATCAAACCCGGCTGCGTGGAACCACGTCGGCGTGACCTGAAACGTGCAGTGCTGCTAGTGGCATTGCTATCGCTCGGGCTCGTTCTGATCGCGACAGCCACCGGTCTTCACGAGATCAGCGATGCACCGGCTAAGTCGGGCGTGGTCGAGTCGCACCGCGACCCGGGTGACGCGACGAGAGACCGCCGGCCTAGAGCCGCGCCACCCCACCGACGTCCGCCTCTTCGGCCACTGCTGCGGGCCAAGGGACCAGAGGTCGACGTCCAGCGACACAGCGCGCGAGATGCCGAGGCGAGGGAGCGGCCCGCCGTCATAGATGGACCCGATCGGGCATCGGCTAATCCTGAGTCACCTTCCAGGGCGTCACCCACACCGATCGAAATGCAGTCGGCTCCCGTCAATTCAGTGACTGCTGCTTC
>Ga0335075_10000769_pt1 | contig 54390 bp, 42 predicted proteins | sample Lox_Sample_24_FD_206723 | JGI IMG/M metagenome (GOLD analysis project Ga0335075, IMG submission 206723) | Soil microbial communities from Loxahatchee National Wildlife Refuge, Florida, United States - Lox_Sample_2.4 | ecosystem: Environmental > Terrestrial > Soil > Wetlands | place: USA... | reverse complement strand
TGAGACAGCGCGGTGAGACGCTGCGGTTCGAATTCGTCGCGTCCGAACTTGATCTCGCCATCACGTTCTGTGAGAGCGCGGCATCGACAAGCGACCCTGAAAAGAGCAAGAGAAGCGTCTTGCGGGCGAAAGAAGCCTACGAGACCGCGAAGCATTTCCTCAGCGGAGAGCAAATCAGCGAGCCCATGCGCCGCACCATTCAAGAAAAAATATCGCGACTGGAACTGCTGCTGAACAAGGCCGGATAGCTGGTTCACGGGCTGGCGACGGCAGGCGTCGGGTTGTGCGCGGGCTCGGCGGTTGTCAATCGTCCCTACGGGACTAGGATTGGTTCTGCGCTTTCGTTTCCCGGCGCTCCGCCTGTGAGGCGGCTCCGCGGCTAAGATGCGTCTACGCGAAAGAGATCCTTCCCTGCGCGAAGGACGAGGGAGTTTGTGCGTACGGCAGGCACTCCCCTGAGCGAAGGGGAAAGACCTCACGTCTAAAGACGTGAGCTACATGAAAGGCAAAAACGAAGGCTCGTTTCGCAGCGCAAAAAGCGCGCTGCCCCCCGACTAAAGTCGGGGGCTTCCAGCGAAAGGCAAACCCCAATGTGACGACGCTAGGCGGAGGCGGCGCCGGAGCGGGGCGCGCGGCGCTTGGAGGCTTGCTCATTGCGCTTGGAGGTTTGCTTGTCTTCTTCGGAGATGATCTGGCCGCCAAAGAAGCGGTTACCTTGGAGGATGGCTCTGACGCCGCGGAGCAAGTCGCGCGCCGCCTCGGCCTTTCGTACAAGACCCTCGAAACCGGCCAAACGCGCCATGCGTTCGATTTCGTGAGCTTGATGCGTGGTGAAAAAGAGAATCTTCGCATGCATGCGCGCCTGGCGGATCTTGGTGGCAGCCGAGAAACCACTACTGCCAGGCATGCTCATGTCCATGATGATCAAGTCCGGACCGAGCCGCTTGGCCTTGAGAATTGTCTCCAATCCGTTGGACGCCTCGCCGCAGATTTCAATGTACTTTTCGTCCTTCAACATCGTTCGGATTCCCCGGCGAGTGACTTCGTGATCGTCAGCGATGAGGACGCGCTTGCGTTCTGCGGTGTCTTGGGAATCGGCGGGCGGCGGGACTGACGCGGCTTCTTGTCCGCTTCTTTGAGGGGGCTCCTCGACACTTGTTTGAGCAGAGACGGGGGATGGTTCGGGCGCGGGCGGCGGCGGGCTGTTCGGCGGCTGATGTGCCCTCTGCCGGCTGGGTCATGCCCTCTTTGTATCCAAGAGCTTTCGCCATTTGCAGAATATCGTCTTCGCTGAACGGAGTTTCGATCGGTTCTGCATAGCCAACCGGCATCACGGCGACGACTTCCGTACCGTGAGGCAGCGGGTGGACTTCGATGGTTCCACCGAACTGCTGGATGCGCTCGCGCATGCCCATGATTCCGACGCCATGAGCCTTGCCAGCCTTGCTGAACCGTTTGCGACTGATCCCTTTGCCTTCGTCGCGAATGGCGAGCGTGACGGCCTCCGCATTGAACGCGACATGAATTTCGGCAGTGCGGCTGCCGGAATGGCGCATGACGTTTGTCAAGGCTTCCTGTATCACGCGAAAGAGCGCCAGTTCCTTTTCCTTGAGCAGGCGAGGCAGATCGCGCTGCACATCGACTTTTACTTCGATGCCGCTCCGCTTGGTGAAACCCTCGACGTACCAGTTGAGTGCGGCGCCGAGGCCGAGTTCATCGAGGAGCGGAGGACGGAGCACGTAAGAGAGGGTGCGAATCTCGTCCTCGATCTTCTTGATCATGCTGGCGGCGTCCGTGATGGTTTTCAGGGATTCGGAATCAGCGCGTAGCTCCCTGGAAGCTTGCATGAGCAACATGATGACGACGGCCAGTTCCTGACCGGTGATGTCGTGCAGGTCGCGGGCGATCCTCCGGCGCTCTTCGTCCTGCAATTGCATGATGCGAGCAGAAAGTTCGTGCAGGGAATTTTCCTTTTCCTGCAGCTCGCGATTCTTTTCCAGGACTTCGGTCATTTCCCTGGCGATCAACTTGATCGTGGTCTCGGCTTCCCAATGTATGGGAGTCAATAGGAGCCGGACGGTGCGGACGGTGATGCGCTGCTGCGGATCTTCGACAGACAACGTGCCGGATACGGGTTCACGGGCAGCAAGCTTCAAACCCTGGTCCAGGTCGCGCCAGCAGTCGGCCGACATGAGGTCACTCAGGTGCGTTTTGGCGGCTTCGATGACCAAAGCATCGCCGCCGATCAGCTGAGCAAATCTCGCATTTGCGTAAAGGATCCGGCCGTCGGTGGAGACGTGGGCGACGCCCTCCTCGAGACCTTCGAGAAGATTGCCGAGGAGTTGGGGGTCGGGAGCTTCGGGATTGCCTGCCTGGTAGGCGGGGGTTGTCAAGTCAGAGGCATCGCGCTGCGCAGCATCATCGGCGTCGTGCAGGGCATTGTCCGCTCGCTGCGCGGATGGGGGCTTCCGGTCACGCGGGGAGGCAGACGGCTTGACAGGGGCACGGGGTGGTTTGGCCGCAGGCCGCGACTGTTTGCGGGCCTTCGCGGCGACTTCCGTTTCGGGCTGAGGGTCCTTATTTTGCGGAGTCAAATCGGGACTCTGAGCAGGCGAATTGGCCTGGCTACGAGTTGGCGGCCCAGAAGTATGGGCGTTCTTAGCTTTGGACGAGGGGAGTTGATTCTGCGTTTCGGCGGGGGATTTTGACGCAGCTCCAAGCGATTTTGGATGCGCTTCTCGGGATTTGGAAGTTGCCCGGGATTGATTTTCGCGAGGACCGGCAACGGACGATTTGGGCCGCGAAGGCGAACGAACGGGCCTTACAGCGCTATCATCGGCGGAATCAGGATCGATCTTTCGACGACTGTTCTCTAAAGAAGCGTGCGTCCGCTGCACCGGACCACCCCTTGGAACGCGTTATGTGTTGTACGGGGCTGGCAGAGCGTCCTACAAACACTCACACGAGGTTGTTGTCAAAGTACATTATATCCTTCCACTTTCTTAATGTGCGGTAAATTTCGAAAGGCCAGTAAAATAGCGGACGCGCGGGCGAGGGAGCGGACGCTGCCGACAAAATTCTCCATCCGCAATGTAGTGGACCAGGGTGAGAAAAACCTGGTAGAAAACGGCTGCGGTTAACGCCCGGCCCGCGGGGCGGATCCATCAGTTTGCTCCGCCACAGCCACGGTAACGACGGTGCCCTCGATTTTGCCGTCGCTGAGATGATATGGCACCACGCGCAGGCGGTAGGTTTTGCCGTTCTTGCCGGTCAAGGTGCGTTCCAGCGTCTTTGCGTCGGACATTACCTGGAGCACCATTTGCTGAAAGTCGGGCAACTCGACGGTTGAATTGATGTTCGCCAGAGGCCGGCCGATATCGTGGGGAAGCAACCCAAAGAGCTCCTGGGCGCGCGGGGTGAAGCGCCGGATTGTCCTATCGCTGCCGACCATAACGATCGCCATGTCGAGACTCGCCAGCAAACTGGTGAGGTCGGTGTTGATCTGCGAGACTTCGGTGTTGCGGCTTCGAAGCTCGTCGTTTACGGTGCTCAGTTCTTCGTTCGCGGACTGTAATTCTTCCTTAGCGGTCTCCAGCTCTTCATTGGTGCTCTGAAGCTCTTCGTTGCTGGAGAGGATTTCTTCGTTGGCGGACTGCAACTCTTCGTTCGTGGCTTCCTGCGTTTCGATGACGGATCGCAGATATTCCTTGGTGGCGGCGAGTTCCTGTTCGAGCTTGGCGGCGCGGCCCGCATCGCGCTTTTCGTCAGCATGGGAGGAAGGCTCTTTACCCGGGCGAGGACGAGCGGGCGCGTCTTCGACGACGACCATGAAATACAGCTCGTTCTGATTGTTGACGCGGAATGGAACGACTTGAAAATTTACGGGCCTGGTGTGGTCCGCTGCCTCGGACGCCGTTCCACCGTTTCCGTTGCCGATTTTTATCGGCACGTTCTGTTTCCGGACGGGGGAGTTGTCTTTCTTGGCGCGATTGATGGCGTTGCGCAGATCGAGCAGCAATCCCTCGCGAGCCATTTTGAGGATGCTGAGACTGGCGCGACCGGGGGCCAGCTTGAAATAACGGCTGACGTTGCCGCGGGTGTGGGTGATCTCGAGATCGCTGTTGATGAAGACGGCCGCGGGAGCGTAGTAATTCAAAAGCCGGCGGTCGAATTCCTTCTGGATTTCGAGATAATTCCAGGTGGAATCCTGCGGCTTGGCAGGCAGGCGGATGGACCCGTGCTCGGCCAGTTCCAGAGGGCGCGTGAGAGAAAAAGTGACAGCCTGCCGGCTGGGCAGCCCTTTCTTCGAAAAGAATTTCAGCGAGCGGTTTTCAACGGCAAACAGGTGAGATGCAGCACCGACACCTTCGGACGTTCCCAAAACCAAATATCCTCCCGGCCGAGTGGCGTAATGGAAGAGCGAAATGACGCGGCTCTGAGCAACAGGCTCGAGATAGATGAGCAGATTGCGGCAGCAGATGAGGTCCATTTGGGAAAATGGAGTATCGTTGAGCACGTTGTGCTGCGCGAAGGTGCAGACGTCGCGAATATTCTTGCTGATGCGATATCCATCCTCCCCTTTGGAGAAGAAGCGGCGGAGGCGTTCGGCGGAGACGTCGCTTTCGATGTTTACGGGATAAACGCCGGCGCGGGCGCGGGCCACGCTTGTGTCGTTGACGTCCGTTCCAAAAAACTGGACGGTGGTTTGCGCGGAGCGCACGCCGAGAAACTCGAGGAGCGAGATCGCGACGGAATAGGTTTCCTCGCCGGACGCACAAGCGGGAGTCCACACGCGGAGAGAAGCATCCTTGCCGCGGCTCTTGAGGATACTGGGAAAGATCTCGGCCTTCATGCCTTCGAAGACGGCCGGGTTGCGGAAGAAACTGGTGACGTTGATCAGCATGTCCTGGTAAAGGGACTTGATCTCCGCCGGGCTCGACTGCACGTATTTCATGTAGTCCTTAACCTGATCCATCTTGTGCACGACCATGCGCCGGTGGATGCGGCGGAGGATCGTGCTCTGGCGGTATTGCATGAAATCGACGCCGGTGCTGCGGCGCAGCAGGTGAAAAATCGCATTCAGGGTACCTTCGCCGACGGGCTCGATCTCGGCCTCTTCGACGTGGGGACGGGCGACGTAGGGATGGCGGGCGATGCGCACAAGTTCGTGAGCGATTCCCTTCGGCGGCAGAATGTAGTCGACACAGCCGGCCGCAATCGCACTGCGGGGCATGTTGGCGAACTTGGCGGTGTTTTCGTCCTGGGCGAATGTGACGCCGCCCTGGGCCTGAATTTCGGCCATGCCCAGCGTGCCGTCGGTACCGTAGCCGGAGAGAATTACGCCGATCGCGCGGTTTCCCTGTGCTTCGGCCAGCGAACGCATGAAATGGTCGATGGTCATGTGCGAAGTGGCGGATTCGCCACGCGGAGAAAGCGACAGAGTGTGATTGGAAATCGACATTCTGGCGTTTGGTGGAATGACGTAGACGCGATTCCCTTCCACCCTCATGCCGTCGGTCACTTCCTTCACGGGCATGTTGGATTTTTTGGCGAGCACGTGAGTGAGCGCGCTGTCGTGTTTGGGGTCGAGATGCTGGATGAGGACGAACGCCATGCCGCTGTCGGCCGGCAGCTGTGACAGCAGGTCAGAGAAACTTTCAATGCCGCCGGCGGAGGCGCCAATCGCGGCGATGAGGAGATCGTCACCGGAAGGGGTGCGCGGCGAATCGCCGTCGGAACGTTCGTCTTTCTTGCGAGCCGCTTGTTCGGCGGACGAATTCAAGTTTTGTGAGGAGCCGTCTTTGCCGCGACTGGCATTTTTGGATTTCATGATTGCACCACTGAGTAAATGACAAGAATATTCGATTGTGCTTTCGCAGACCCGTGAGCGTCGATGCTTCGTTCGGAACCCGGTTCCTTCCCACCCCGGGGACTGCAGCTACGGTACATCAGACCGGATATCAGCTCGGACATCAGATCGAAAACGAGAAAATGCCGGGAGAGAAAGCGCGGACGAGCGCGCTAACGCATGGTAATCGGGGCGCATAAAACATTCGCTCGATTGAATCTTAGTCCCTCCGCTGAGCAGAGGCAAATTTTATCGGTCGGTTGGCCGGTCGGTGCGGCGGATGCGGCGTTCGGTTCGGATCAGGGACCGAGAGTTAGCGCGGCCGCGAGGGCGACTTTTCACGGTATCCCGGAACGAACGCGCGAAGGTTAGGCGGCTTTTGCGCAGGTCCGTTAACGGAAGATTGGCGTTCCTGAGCTACAGGCGGGCGTGAGCGAAAAGCGCCAATCGGGAGATTGGCGTTCGTGAATCTACAAGCGGTCACAGCTTGTGAGCGCCCAGGCCATCCCGTCATGCATGGGCCTGTCCGTGGAGACCGGCGACGACTAGCAGTGGCCGCTTAAGCGGTGGCCGCGAGTTCGCCGTGGCGCAGGAATTCGTAGCGCTCGATGGCGGCGGCAACGCCGATATCGCCGGAGAATTCAGGGCTGCTGCGGAGGACGCGCCCCAAGCAGCGGACCTTGACCGGGCCGGCCTGGGTGAGCTCGTGAGGCAGGGTCATCACGATTTCGAGCGGCGAACCGGACCTAAGTCCTTTGGGGAGATGGAAATAGATGCCGCGCGAGCTGACTTCGCGCGACTCCGTTTCCGCTTCGCCGACGACCATTTCGTCGGTCCAGCGGACGGTAAGGGGCAACCGCATGAGAAAGCGGCGCGACGACCTTCGCTCGTTCAAAGCAGCCAATGGACACCACCCTGTGAAATCGAACTGTTCCTACTTTTACTTATACTTAGCGCGTTTGAAACGCGACTAGTTCAGCGCGTTCAAAACCTTCCTGCGGCAGACAGGCGCGACTTTTCCGGCGCTTGAAACGCGCTACGTCTGAGCGAAACCCAAGTTAGCGCACGCGAAAAGCGCCTTTCGCTGCGCCACAGCGGACTTCTTCTCTCGCGCGCTAAAAGCGTGACTTCTCTCGCGCGCGCCACAAACGCGAGTCGTCTCGGGCGCTAAAAGCGCGAGGTGTCTAGGCTACGGTTTGCGCCCTTTTGGACCAATAGAGCGATTGGTTCAATTCGAGGAGGCGATTTTGGTACGGCAGTACTGGGAAGTGATTTTGGTGGGGGCGTTACTTACGTAGTAGATGGAACAGGAAAGTACAGCGACGACCCCATTCATTACTACGGTTTCTCCGGCACGAGGGACCAGCAAAGTTCGCGCGCGGCTCGGCGAGCAACGGGCGGAAAATGAAACGAAACAGGGCCCTTACGAGCGATTTCATTTGTGGAGCAGGTAGCTCTAACGGAGGAGCACATGTCGAAAAGACTTATGGTGGTAGTTTCATTACTGGCTGTGGCCGCGATGTTGCCTGCGGTTGCGTCGGCGTCGGAACGAAGCGAAGCGATGGAGAGGGTGCGGAATTCGGCCCGAGTGTTCCAGGAAATCATGCAAGCGCCAGACAAGGGCATACCGCAGAATCTGCTGCAGTCGGCGAAGTGCGTGGCGATCATTCCGGGGGACCTGAAATTTGCGTTCGTCCTGGGAGGGCAATATGGCCGCGGGATCGCGGAGTGCCGCACGACGCATGGGTGGAGCGCCCCGATGTTTATTGCCGTGGAGGGCGGAAGCATCGGGTATCAAGCGGGAGGGTCGTCGACTGATCTGGTGCTGCTGTTCATGAATGAGCACGCGCTGCACCACCTGCTGAACGATGAGTTCAAGCTGGGGGCCGGGGCAGCGGTAGCTGCGGGACCCGTGGGACGGGACGCGACGGCCGCAACGGACATCAGTATGCGCGCGGAGATCCTATCCTACTCGCGGAGCCACGGGATTTTCGCGGGAGTGGACCTGAGCGGGACGGTGGTGAAGTCGGACCACAGCGCGGATCGTGCAATATACGGGCCGGGTGTGACGCGGCAGCAGATCGTTAGCGGCCAAGTGTCGATGCCGACCGGAGATCGACCGCTCGCTGCCGAGCTGAAGACATACTCGGGATCGTAAGCGGCGTAGCCGCCGACAAGATGAGGGCGGACGTCAGGTAAGCAGATGAGAGGGCGGGTGAAGGCCCGCCCTGTCGCCTGAGTGAAACCGCGGTTGACGGCAGTAGTAAGGGCGATGCAGCTTGTGGAGCGGCGCAGGTTGTACAGCAGAATCTGCAGCAGCGTTACTGAGAAGAAGCCGTCTTCGATTTGGCCATTTTCACTTCGGTAGCAATGTGATCCCCGTTTTCGTTCTTGTAGAAGACCTCGACGCGTGAACCCTGGTCGATTGTGCCCATCTTCTTCGTGTTGGGGTCAAGCTTAAAGGTGGATGTTTCGGTTTTGCCCTTATACATGTGAGTCAGCGTAAGGTCCGTGTCGGTCATGGATTGAACCACGCCCCATTCATGATGAGTGGGGGACTTCGTCATTGAAGAGTTCGCGTTTGCGTCCGTAGCTTGCTTCGTGGCGGTGGGAGCGGCGAAAGCGACGCCTCCCATCAAGAGCACAGCGGCGGCAGCGATAAACGTGCGGGAGAAACTCATGAGTTTACCTCCTTGGGAAAGAGGGCCGGGCGGGAGCTACAACCTCAGCATGGAAGCTGGCGGAGCGGTTGTCAATGGCAATCGTGCGGCGGTAGCAAGTCGAAAGGACAGACCGCGGCTAAGGCTTGCGCTGATTTCGAGCGTATCTGCGACGATGCATTTGCGGCAAGCCGGAGCAGATGCCTGTCCGCGGCAGGCAGGCTTCGCTTCGCCTGCCCAGAAAGACGGCGGGCACCCCAGGACGATTGCGCGTCAGAGGCAGTTTGCATTCGGCGCCCCGACGGGGGCAAGCGATGTCTTACAGCGGTGAGCTGATATAACGAACTGTGAGGCACCGGGCATTCGTCCGGGGGAGCGCGCTGTGAAGTGCGATTCCATGCTATTCGGCGGCGGCGGAGCGGAAGGCTTTCAGGATATCGGCGAGGGTGAGGATTCCTTCGAGCTTGCCGAGGTCAGCGCGATTCACAACGGGGAGAACCGGCCAATCGCCGGCCCAGCGCAAGGCTTCTTCGAGTGATTCGTCGGGAAAGACAAGAGGCAGCGGACCTCTGGATTCGAGTTGGCCCGCCGTGCGGGGCATCGGGCCGTCGGGCGCGGCTGCGGCCGGTCCTTCGGAGAGCCGAGTGCCAACGGTCGCGGCAATGTTGAGAATCTGGGACCGATCAAGGAGCCGCCATTCACCGAGCTTCGCGCGCAGCAGCACGGGAACATCAGGTTTGGCCTCAAGCGCGCGGGCGACGTCGGGGATCGGATCATCAGGCTCGGCGACAACCGCCAGGTCCTTGTGCATGGCGTCTTCGGCGACGAGTGTGACTTGCTCGCGGAGTTCTTCGATTGAGGGCAAGACAATGCCGTCCTGACGGGCAATCAGATCGAAGAGCGGGAGCTTCTGGTAACGGCGAGAAATCAGGTAGGCGATCATGACGGAGATGAGTACGGGACCAACGGCCGTGTAGCTGCCCGAGAGCTCGAATGCCATGAATACCGCAGTACCGACGAGAGCGAACGTTGCGACCGTTCCGGTGACGTGCGGAAAAAGGTGCTGCTCGACGGAGCCGACCGCGCCGCCCAGCATCGCACCGATAAAGAGAGATGGCGCAAATAGGCCACCGGGGGTCCCGCTGAGGAAAGAAATACCGGTAGCGAGAATCTTCAGCAGGCCAAGGATAAGCAGAAGCTTCCAAGTGAACTGCCCGTGCAACGCTTGATCGATGATGATGTAGCCCGCACCCATGACTTGCGGCAGTTTGATCGCGATAGTGCCGATCATCAGGCCGGCGATGGCGGGCTGCAAATTTCGGGTCCAGTCAGGGAGAGCCTGCACCTTCGGGCGCGCGTAGGAAAGCCACTTCAAAAAAACGACTGAAAGCAGTCCGACAACGACACCGAGGACGACATACGCGATCAGTTCGGACGGATGTGTAAGTTCGAATGGCGGGACGCTAAAGAGGGCGTTGGGGCCTAGAAACTGGCGCATGGTTAATGCGCTGGAATATGCGGCGAGCACGATCGCGCCAAGGACACCCCCGCTCCAGGTGCCGATGATTTCTTCGATGACGAATACAACACCGGACATTGGCGCGTTGAATGCGGCAGCCAAACCGGCGGCGGCCCCCACGGGAGCCATCATGCGAATTTTCTTCTGCGAGAGCTTGAGCCCGCGCCCGATTTTTGAGGCGATTCCAGCGCCGATATGAAGCGCGGGATCCTCGGGACCGAGCGACTGGCCACTGCCGATGGCCAAGGCACACATGATGAACTTCGAGACTACGGTTCGAAACGAAATGTAGCCGTTCAGGACATAGACGGCGAGCTTGGTTTGGTTGACGCCGCTGCCGCGCGAGCGTGGAAACACGCGGAGCGCCAGCAATCCGACTCCGAGGCCGCCGAGGGCCGGCGCGAGGAGCACCCGGAGCGTACTAGGCGCCAGCGATGAGCCGAGGAACAGAAACCGGATGAACTCAATGGCAACGTGGAAACAGACGACGGAGAGGCCGGCGAAAATGCCTATGAGAACGGACAAGATCAGAAACAGGCGGTCTTCGCCAATCGCAAAAATCCACCGGGACCACGACTCCCACAAGCGCAGCTTCTGAGCAGCAGGGGGTTGTGCCGCGCCTGCCGGTTCGGGCGGGGCTGCGGGATCGGTTTCTTGCGGTGTGGCGCGGGCAGCCGCGGGTTCCGTCATGCTTCGGATCCTGTGCGAGATTTTTCGATGAGGAGCAAGGCGCGATCCATCAGGTTTCGCGACGGGCCACAGGCCCGAACTGCTGCAGCTTCGACCTGAAAGACCCAGGACATGGCGGCGTCAACCTGTTCCGGGTCGCGGACGAAATTCAGCTCCCTCCAGGCTCGAGAATTCTGGGCGAAAGCGGTTTGGAGCTGCGCGAGCGAATCGCCGGTTGTGGCGGAGGGTGGAGGGTTTCTGTCGGTAGATTTTTCGGCCGCGGATTTTGGCCGAAGGGGTTTACCGGCCGGCAGCTTCGCGGGCGCGGACTTTGCCGAGGGAGAGACGGCAGGCGAAGCAGAGACTGCTTGCTGGGAACAGCTCTGCAGCAGAACGTTTGCTCGGGAAACAGCTTCTACGGTGCGACGAGCCCGTTCGCGCTGGGAAAGGCCGTTCAGAAAAGGACTGACTGCTTCCACTTCGCGGGATTCGGCCAGCACGGAAGCGATTTCGGGGCCCTCGCGTCGCGACGGCGGCAACGCACTTAGCTGCTGGACAGCCAAAGCGTATTGGCCAAGCTGAAATGCGGAGAGGCCAGCGCCAGCCAGCGCGTTTGGATCGTGCCGGTGAGAGGCAAGGATCAGGCGATATTCCCGGAGCGCGCGATCCCAAAGGGCGGCGCGCATCAACAGAGCAGCAGCTTCCTTTTGCCGAGCGAAATCAGCCAATGGCACATCCTGAGCCAGGGCGATCGTTTGCGGCTGGGCCTGGGAAGTCATTCCATGTGCGAGAAGATATTCGCAAAGATCGCGCCGCGCGTCCCAGCGCTGAGGAAGCGGATCACCCTGCCACACACCATAGATCGCGCCGAAGTAGTAGCGCTGCGTATCCTGAATCGAGGAGTTCTTCGTTTGGCGCGCGGAAATTTGGGCGAGTTCGAGATTGATTTCGCCGCTACCCGGAGACTCAGCGAGCAGGCTCAGCAAGTAAGACTGCGCTTCGGCATCTGTGCCGGGCCGGTTTGCAGCGGTGAGCGCCTGGGCCAGATGAAATTGGAAGACGGTGTTGGATTCGGAGTAGACGAGGGCGTTGCGATAGTCCCTCGCGGCTTCCAGTGGATTTCCGGAGTGGAACTCGGCTTCTCCGCGAGCGAACCATTGGTCGCCCAGAACGTGGACCTTCTTGTGGTACATGCGCGTGAGGAAAGCTGTAACGGCCAGCATAAAGAGCAACAGGCCGATAGAGGAGAGCAGAACCGTCTCGCGCGAATAACCTGAGTCGGTCCTTTCCGAGTTGCGCGCTTCACCCGGCGCGGCGACGGGTTTCGGCACCCCCTGCGCGGAACGATTAAGTCTCATAGACTCCTAGACAGAATAATTCATTTCAGCGCTTCGTGGCCCAGCGAGTTGGAAATTCGTTGGCCGGCGTAAAAGCCAAAACGAAGAAATTGGAATCACACATAGTCACCGCTGCGCGTGCCGTTGTCCAGTCCCGCCGTGCAACATTCCCGGGAATCGTCTAGAGCGCCCGGCAGCGATCAGCGCATTCCCATGACCGTGAGGCGAAAAACACATCGAAGGAAGCGTCTGAATAACCCGACAAAGGCGTGGCAGCCAATTTGGGTCTTGGCTCCGAGCCGATTCAGCAAGAGGATCGCGGCAGAGGGCCGTGGTGACGATCTGTAGAGCAGAGGATGACGATGCGATGCACCAGGCTTCCCTGCTGTTCCGCGAGTACTCCAGATCATTGAGCGTCGACCTATCGTTTCAGAATTTCGAGGACGAAGTCGCAAGGCTTCCTGGCGATTACGCTCCACCATACGGGCGGCTGTTTCTGGCTTTGGCAGATGATTCCGGCCGAGCCAACGCAGTTGCATCGAAGCACTTGAAGATAGCGGCGCAGTGCTGTGCGGGATGCGTGGCGTTGCGGAAGATCGACGATGAAACTTGCGAAATGAAGCGGCTTTACGTGAGCGATGGTTATCGCGGGCGCCAAATTGGCCGCCGACTGGCAGAAGCAGCGATCGAAGCGGCACGCGAGATCGGCTACCGGCGCATGCGTCTGGACACGTTGCCTGAGATGAAAAAGGCGCAGGAGTTGTACCGGGAGCTTGGGTTCCGCGAGATTTCACCGTACCGATACAATCCAGTTGTTGGGACGAAATTTTTCGGGTTGATGTTGTAAAATCACCCGGGAGCTTCCCACACGCAGCCAAGGCGAGGCGTTCGCCGTGGGCGAAGTTGTAGTTTGTCACAAGAGCGCCGGTTAGCTGCGTCAGTGAGTTGATGCATCTAATCGGTTGGGGGCGAGGGCGTCCAGAAGGAACTAGCGTTCGAAAACGCTTCTTCCCCCGCCGGACGGCTATGCTACGCTTTTCGCGGTCGGTGCCGCCCGCGAACCGAATCCAACGGAACGTGACGTGATTTCCGCACGACTTTGCAGATTTTCGCGGGGAAACGAGGTGGTGAGGTAAATGTCCACGACGATGGACGTACAGAGCGCCCGCAAGCGAGAAGTGATCGAGAAGGCCGTGATCCGCTTTTGCGGCGACTCTGGCGACGGAATGCAGATCACCGGCAATCAGTTCACGAACACGGTCGCGTTGTATGGGAACGATCTGGCGACCTTTCCGGATTATCCGGCCGAGATTCGCGCTCCTGCGGGGACACTTCCGGGCGTTAGCGGCTTCCAAGTGCATTTTTCATCGAATGACGTTTATACGCCGGGCGACGCGGTGGATGCGCTGATCGCCATGAATCCTGCGGCGCTGAAGATGAATCTCGCGGACCTGAAGAAAAACGGGATCCTGATCGTCAACCTTGACAACTTCCAGGAAACCGATCTGCGCAAAGCGCAGATAACGACGAATCCGCTGGAAAACCATTCGCTGGATGGCTATCGCGTGTTCGCCGTAGAGTTGCAGCGATTGACACGCGTGGCGTTGAAGGAGCTGGGGCTGGACGCGAAGTCGATGGATCGCTGCAAGAACTTCTTCGCGCTCGGCATGTGCTACTGGCTGTACAACCGCCCGATGGACTCCACGATCCGGTGGATCAACGACAAATTCAAGAATAAGCCGCAACTGATCGAGGCGAACCGGCTCGCGATGCAGGCCGGCTACAGTTATTGCGAAGCAACAGAAGCTTTTCAGATCAGCTACGAAATTCCGCCGGCGAAGCTTTCGCCGGGCGTGTACCGCAACATCAGCGGAAACACGGCGCTCGCGATGGGATTCGTGGCGGCATCGCAGAAAACGGGATTACCGCTGTTCCTGGGTTCGTATCCTATTACGCCGGCTTCGGACATCCTGCACGAGCTTTCGCAGTACAAGGATTTCGGCGTAATCACATTCCAGGCCGAGGATGAGATCGCGGCGATCACGTCAGCTATTGGTGCGGCTTACGCGGGCGCACTGGGCATCACGACGACGTCGGGTCCGGGGATGGCGCTCAAGGGTGAAGCTCTTGGCCTTGCGACCATGATCGAGCTGCCGATCGTTGTGTGCGACATCCAGCGGGGAGGGCCTTCGACTGGGCTTCCTACCAAGACGGAACAGGCGGACCTGTTGCAGGCTCTGTTCGGACGAAATTCCGAAGCGCCTATCCCTGTTATCGCGCCGTCGACTCCGGGCGATTGCTTCTGGATGGCGATGGAAGCGATTCGCATCGCCACGAAACACATGCTGCCCGTGATCCTGCTTTCCGACGGCTATCTGGCGAACGGCGCAGAACCGTGGCGAATTCCGAACGCCGCGGACATACCGGAAATTCCGGTGAAGTTCGAGGCGAATCCGGAGGGCTTCACTCCCTACCGCCGTGATCCGGAGACGCTGTCGCGTCCCTGGGCGGTTCCGGGGACGCCTGGCCTGGAACATCGCATCGGGGGCCTAGAAAAACAGGACGTCACCGGAAACGTCAGCTACGACCCGCTAAATCACGAGCACATGGTTCGCCTGCGCGCGGAAAAAGTCGCGCTGATTGCGAACGAGATTCCAGAAGCGGTTATGGACGGCGAACAAAGAGGCGACCTGCTGATCGTTGGATGGGGCTCGACGCACGGGGCGATCACGGCTGCCGTGAGGGCGCAACGCGCGAAAGGCCATCGCATCGGCCACCTCCATTTGCGCTACCTGAATCCCCTGCCGAGGAACGTTGGCGAAATTTTGACGCGCTACAAGAACGTGCTGGTGCCCGAAATGAATATGGGGCAGCTTTCGATGGTGTTGCGCGCGAAGTTCCTGGTCGATGCGCAGGGCTATAACAAGATTCAAGGCAAGCCGTTCAAACAGGCGGAAATCGAAGCGAAGATCGAGGAATATTTCGACTGACGGGAATTTCGACTGGCTGTTAGGGCGTTGGGGAGAAGAAGATGACGACCGCGAGTTTGCCGGTTTACGCAAAAAAGGATTTTCAGACGGATCAGGAAGTTCGCTGGTGCCCGGGTTGCGGCGACTACGCGATCCTGTCGGCTGTGCAGCAGGTGTTCGCCGATTTACGCATACCGCGCGAGAAGTTCGTGGTGATTTCCGGCATTGGCTGCTCGAGCCGGTTTCCGTATTACATGCAGACATTCGGTTTTCACACGATTCACGGACGCGCCCCGGCCATTGCGACCGGAGTGAAAGTCGCGCGGCCTGATCTGGAGGTTTGGGTGGCGACTGGCGATGGAGACTCGCTTTCCATCGGCGGCAATCACACGATTCACATGCTGCGGAGGAATGTCGGGCTCAAGGTGCTGATGTTCAACAACCGAATCTATGGGCTGACGAAGGGGCAGTATTCGCCGACGTCAGAGCTCGGGAAGAAAACGAAGTCGACACCGTACGGCGTGACGGACCGGCCGTTCAACCCGATTTCTCTGGCGATCGGGGCTGAAGCGACTTTCGTGGCGCGCTCGGTGGATGTTTTCCAGGCGCACCTGAAGGACACGTTGAAGAAGGCGGCCGCGCACAAGGGCTCCGCGTACATCGAGATCCTTCAAAACTGCAACATCTTCAACGATGGCGCGTGGGAGAACCTGACGGAAAAAGACGCGCGCAGCGAGCATGTCATACAGCTGGAACGCGGCAAGCCGCTCATTTTCGGGAAGAATCGCGACAAGGGCATCCGATTGAACGGGCTTGAGCTGGAAGTCGTCCCGTTGGGAAACGGCGTGAGCGAAAGCGATCTGCTGGTGCACGACGAACAGCATCCGCGTCCTTCGTACGCGTTCCTGCTGGCGCACATGGAGGAGCGGCCGGGGTTCCCGACTCCGATTGGCGTTCTGCGCTCGTGGGAGAATGTGCCACGCTACGAGGACTTGATCCGCGAGCAAATCGAGCAGGTGCAGGCGCGACGCGGTAAAGGCGATTTGGACAAGCTGCTGCATGCCGGGGATACCTGGGAAGTACGCGCGTAAAAGCTTCTGCCCCAGAGTCACAGAAAGCACGGAGATATCGAGTTGCCTGCCGTTCGCGGTGGGCCCGCCTGGCTGGTTCGCGGGGAGTCGTGGCGGAAGGCAAGTTCATTGACACTTGCCTACCGTGGGGTGTAGAACCGCTGTTGAGCTATCCCTCACAATTCAGGAGGAACCCATGCCCCCATTCGTGCCTCCTTCGAAGTGGCGCAAATTGGCGAAGGGTGTCTGGAAGACGGATTTAGGAAAGGAGCTTCCCGAGATACTTGTTTTGCGAATGACCGATGCCGAATTCAGGAAATTCCGTTCGAGCGTCCGGTTCGCCCAGACCTACATCGACAAGCGCAAGTACCTGAAACGCAAGCTCATCAAGTTTGTGTTTACAAGCGTCGTTGGGGAACGAGGAAGCAGGAACGCGTGGAGCTTAATCCTGGTTCACACTACGCTGAGCACCGGAAGGGTGATCGCCTGGCAAGACCCGTGTTCGTAAGAGGACCTCTGGCGAAAGAATACCGACGCTGGCCTGCTTAGTTCGGAAGCCCTACCTGCTTGAGGATTTCTACGAAGCGCGGGTCGGACCGAAGCGAATCCACCGCTGGATCCACTTTGAGCCAGGCAAGAAAATGGTCATGTCCGCTGATGGCCTTATCCAACCAGGAGAAGGCTTCATCCTTCTGTCCCAGGGCGGCATAGATCACTGCAAAGAAATAAGGGGGCACGTACCTGCTACTCGCCTGAGCACGGAGACGCTCGAGGACGGTGAGAGCATCTGCCTTTCTGTCTGCAAGGGCATAAGCACATGCAAGGCCGACACTGCGCACTGGGTCGCTTCCTGATAGATCTGTGGCCCGTTGCGACGCGGCGATTGCCTCCTCATACATTCCCTTCGCCAAGTAGCTTGCGCCGAGACAGTCGTACGCCCCCGAGGAGCTGGGATCGAGTTCAAACACGCTCCGGCATTGTTCGATGGCGTTGTCATATTGTCGTGCGTAGTAGAAGATGAAGCCGGCCGTGACTTGAGTCGAGGTGGAAAGGGGATCGAGGTCCTGTGCTCTGCGGATCTGAGCCAGAGCTTCTTCTCGCCGGCCGAGGGCCACAAGGAAAAACGAGTAAAGGCGATGGCCCTCGGCGTCGCCCGAATTCAGTTCGAGCGCGCGCTGGAATTCTTTTTCTGCTCCAGCCCAATCCCAATTGCCGTAGAAGTCGATCCCCGCTAATTCCAGGTGCGCCTGCACCAAGTCAGGATCGAGATTCAGCGCCTTAAGTGCGTTCTGTCTCGCCAAAGGCATCGAGTCGCGAGGCGGCGACTGCAAGCCTGACCAGTAAAATTCCGCCAAACCGGCGTAAGCGGGAGCATAATCCGGGTCGACGCGGATCGCCTGCTCGAAATACTGCTTAGCCTTCAGTTGGTCGCCTTCGCTGCCACTGGCGAGGTAAACTCCCTTCAGATAGGCATCGTGAGCAACGGGATTCACGGGGCGCGAAGTGGACAGGCGCTTTTGCTCTTCGGGTGTGAGGCGGGCTTTCACTTCGCTTGCGATTTCCTGGGCGACGTTGCGCTGCAATCCGAGGACGTCGCGGGCGTCGCCTTCGTAACTCTTGGCCCAGAGGTGCTTGTCTGTTTCGGCCTGAATCAATTGCGCCGTAATTCGGACGCGGTTGCCCGAACGGAGCACGGTACCTTCCACGACAGCGTCGACTCGCAAATCCTTGGCAATTTCGGGCAGCGATTTCTTCGAGTCCTTGTATGGCATCACAGACGTGCGAGAGATCACGCGAAGTGAACTAATCTCGGCGAGTTGCGTCGTGAGCTCGTCCGTCATGCCTTCGGCAAAAAACTCTTCTGACGGATCGCCTGACACGTTTTCGAGCGGGAGAACGGCAAGAGAGTGGATCGTTGAAACCGGCGCGAGGACCCCAGTGCGCTCGCGAAACCACGCCCAACCACCGAGCGCGAGCAGAACCACACAGAGGGCGACCACGGCGAAAAGCCAGGACCGGCGCGGACGAGAGATAACCGGAAGGATGGCAGCTGTACTGCTTGCTGGATCTTGGGGCTGACGTGGGGGAATCGGAGTGGTAGCACGCAGAAGCGAGAGCGCCCCGCGCACCTCTGAGGCGTGCGGATAGCGATCGACGGGCGATTTCGCCATGCAGCATTCGATTACGGACCGTAGCCCCGGTGTGTTCTTCGGTGAAACGGTCGGGGGCGCATGGTACATGATGTCCGAGCTGAGTTCGTAGGCAGTTTTCCCCTGGAATGGGCGGCGGCCTGAAACCATTTCGTAAAGGACCACGCCGAGCGACCAGATGTCGCTTCGGGCGTCGGCGCGGCCACCGCGAAGGATTTCAGGTGCAGTGTAATGCATCGTTCCTGCGCCAGGCGTGTCGTCGGTGTCGAAACTCTCCGTAGTCTGATCCACCGGCTTATCGCCCCCGGCGCGCTTGGCTAGACCGAAGTCCAGCACCTTCGCGCGGCCGTCAGGCGTGATCATGATGTTTGAGCTCTTCAGGTCGCGATGGATGATGCCGTGCTCGTGCGCATGGGCAAGGGCGTCGGCGATCTGCTCGCCATAGCCGATTACCGTTTCGTCGGGAAGGCCACCTTCGCGGATCTGGCTGGCGAGCGGCGCACCCTTTACGAGCTCCATCACGATGTAATCGCGACCGTCGGCGCGGCCAATGTCGTACACCGTGCAGATGTTGGGATGATTCAAAGCGGAAGCAGCGCGGGCTTCGCGAATCAGCAGGTCTCGCGCGGCTTTGTCTGCCACCAGCGGAGGCGGCAGAAATTTCAGGGCGACGTCCCGCGCCAGGCGGTCATCATGGGCGCGGTAAACCACTCCCATCCCGCCCTCGCCGACCTTCTCGAGAATTCGGTAATGCGAGACCAGTTGGTTCGCTGGAAGAACCCACTCGCTCATTTGCCGAGCATCATAGGATGCTGCACAGCAGCAGTCAACGCGAGCTGTTTCCGGCACAAATTGTGACGGAGGGCCGTTCCGACTTTATAGGGTTAACGGAGTGTGTATGCTGCCACAATGGCAAACGCGGGACCAGCGATTGCGCGCGCGTTGGGCTGCGCCTATAGTTGAAGGAAAAGGATCGGATGAGGAGAGGTGACATGCAACAGCCAGTCATATTGAGCGCGGTGCGAACGCCGATCGGCAAGTTCATGGGCGGTCTTGCGCCGCTTGCGGCCACACACCTTGGCGCGAAGGTGGTAGCCGAGGTGATTCGCAGGGCGGGTATCGAGCCAAAGCAGGTCGACGAAGCGATCATGGGGAACGTCGTGCAGGCTGGGCTGGGGCAAAATCCAGCGCGCCAAGCGGCACTGCGGGGCGGGTGCGATCCGCGCGTCGCCGCAATGACGATCAACAAAGTTTGCGGCTCGGGTCTGAAAGCTGTTGCTCTTGCGGCGCAGGCCGTCACACTGGGCGAATCGGAAATCGTAATCGCGGGGGGAATGGAGTCGATGTCGAACTGTCCGTACCTGATCAAGGGCGCCCGGACGGGTTTTCGTCTGGGCAATCAGGAGATGTACGATTCGATGATCGTTGACGGGCTGTGGGACGCATACGAAGACTTCCACATGGGCCAGACGGCGGAACTGGTGGCGGAGAAATACAAGATTTCGCGAGAGGAGCAGGATAAATTCGCGCTCGAGAGCCATCAGAAGGCCGTGCGGGCAATCAAGTCGTGCTTTTTCGGCGAACAGATCGTGCCAGTTGAGATTCCGCAGAAAAAGGGCGCACCGGTGGTGATCAAGACGGACGAATCGCCGCGCGAAGACACGTCGATGGAAGCGCTCGGGAAACTGAAGCCCGCGTTCAAAAAAGATGGCAGCGTCACGGCAGGCAATGCGCCGGGAACGAACGACGGGGCGGCGGCGCTCGTTGTCACTGGAGAAGATACGGCATCGCGCCTTGGCAAACGGCCGATGGCGCGAATCGTGGCGCAAGCGGTGAGCGGGGTCGAGCCGAAGTGGGTGATGATGGCTCCAGTCGAAGCAGTCGAAAAACTGCTGGCGAAGACTGGTTGGGACCGCGACAAGGACGTCGATCTGTACGAATTGAATGAGGCGTTTGCGGTCGCCGCGATTGCGGTCACGCGCGTGTTGAAGCTGAATCCGGAAAAGGTAAACGTGAATGGCGGCGCGGTCGCGCTTGGGCATCCGATTGGCGCGTCGGGCGCGCGCATTCTCATTACACTTCTGTATGAATTGCAGCGGCGCAATCTGAAACGTGGGATTGCTGCTTTGTGCCTCGGCGGGGGGAATGCTGTTGCGCTCGCCATCGAAAGCATGTGACGCGATGGCTGAACCTCGTCCCGAGTGGCTGGCTGAGGTCGGCGGTGCGGACGGACTGTTCAACTGGTTCGGCTACTGGCCCAGTTTCCACGACGCGGAGATTCTTAGCCTTGAACTGAATCGCACCGGTGAATCGACCCTTTCGGTCAAAACGTGGGAAATCGCAAACGAAGTCGACATACAAGGTTATTACGTGCTGCGAAAACACGTGACTGTGCACTTCCTGCTCGAAGGCATCAGCAATTTAGAGCTGACCGGATTCAGCGTTCAGAACGTAATCTTCGGCCTAGAGATCGCGCGATCGGACGATGGATTTCGTCTCGAACTGGACCCGTGCTATGGACTCGCGGGAAGTTTAACTACCGCAAAGCTGCGAGTTAAAATCGAACCCGATCTACAGGGGGCCTAGTCGGCATCGCTTCCGAAGCAAACGAATGTTCTGCCCAGCGTGCAAAGCGGAATATCGTCCGGGGTTTACGCATTGTCCGGATTGCGATGTGGACCTGGTCGACTCGCTGACTGCGGACGGCAGCGATGGCAATAATGTCGCGACTGACGCCGAGGGCAACCTCCTATTGTGGAGCGGCGTCGATCCACAACTTTACGAGGCGATTTGCGACGCGCTCGATGCGGCAAGCGTCTCTCACCGGGATACCGATCGTGAATTTGGGCTGCCCTCGCTGGGCCAGAAGGTGATCCTGATCTGGGTCAACGAAAGCCAGTGGACGAATGAAAGCGAAGTTCTTGAGAAGACGCTGAAAGGGCCCAGGCTCCCCGACCGCGACGATCTCCGGATGCAATCTGAAGCAACGCGACTGGATCCTTTCGGGATCGGACGGCGGGTATACTCTGCCCTGCCCGAGCGGCGCACGAATCCGTTTGCTGCAGTCGCCGACGAGTCGCTTCTTCAGGATACAGAGACCTACGGGGAACCAGTTCCTGACGACATTGCTTCGGATTTCAACCCTGAAGACGCTACGGCGGAAGTCTGGTCGGGCGCAGATCCGGACACAGCGGAAACGGTCCGCGTTTGCCTGCGCGAAAACGGGATCGGCTGCGTGGTGGAAGACCGCGGCGGGGAGCGTGTAGTGCTCGTCACACTGGAATCAGCGCCTCGCGCGAAGCAAATCGTCGACGAAATCGTGCGGGGCACCCCAAGTTGAGAAACGGGTGCCGCGAAACTTGAGGTCGCCTACAGTCTTTCGCGGCCCACCGCATTTTCCACAGGCTCACCGCGACACGCTGCGTTTTTCGCTTGACTGCATTTTCCGAGCGGGCGTAGGTTCTTTCTGGACGTGGGTAAGCCTGTCCGAAGAGCGGAGTTCAGGGATTTTACCTCCGCCGCGCGAATTTTGCGCCGCCCATGGCGGTACATTAAGAGTCGCATCCCGTTAGGACGCCCGCGTCCCTTTTTATTTCCACTTTACGGCGCCATCGAGAAATGGACCTCTGCTCGAAGGGCGGGTGCCGATGCCGCGCTGAAGACGGCGACGCTACATTTAAACCTTTTGCGCATCTCCTGCGGTTGGGTCTTTACCCTCCTTTACTTCCTTTAACTCCTTTACCTCGATTATCATGATTCGCTATGTCGACTGACTCGATCAAGACGGTGGCAGTGCTCGGTGCGGGGGCGATGGGGAACGGGATCGCGCATGTGTTTGCGCGGTCCGGCTACAACGTGATCCTGCGCGATATCGAGAAGCGCTTTCTCGACCGCGGGCTCGAAACGATCGGCAAGAACCTCGATCGCGAAGTGAAGAAGGAGAAAATCAAGGAAGCCGACAAAGCTGCGGCACTCGGATGCATCGACGCGACGACGGACATGGCGAAGCTGAGCACAGCGGACTTTGCCGTAGAGGCCGTGCCTGAACAGCTCGATCTGAAGGTTCGCGTGCTGAAGGAAGCGGATACAGTCCTGCGCCCCGGCGTGATTCTGGCGAGCAACACGTCGTCGATTTCGATCACGCAACTTGCCGCGCAAACCAGCCGCCCCGAGCGCTTCATCGGTATGCACTTCATGAATCCGGTGCCGATGATGGCGCTGGTGGAAGTGATTCGCGGGCTCGCAACGAGCGATGAGACGTTCCAAACCACAATGGCGCTGTGCGAGCGGCTCGGCAAGAAACCTGTGGCGGTGAACGACGCGCCGGGGTTCGTGTCGAACCGCGTGCTGATGCCGCTGATCAACGAAGCGGCGTTCGCCGTGATGGAAGGCGTGGCGACGCCCGAAGCTGTCGATGCCGTGATGAAGCTCGGCATGAATCATCCGATGGGGCCTTTAGAACTTGCCGACTTTATCGGACTGGACGTTTGCGTGGATATTCTCGAAGTGCTCTTCAAGGGATTCGGCGACCCGAAGTACCGGGCGTGTCCCCTGCTGAGGAAGTACGTCGCCGCGGGGTGGCTGGGAAGGAAATCCGGCCGCGGGTTTTACAAGTACGCCTGAAATTTCCCCTTAAAATTTAGCGTGGGGCATCTTTTCCGGGTAATCGGTCAGTTTGAATTTTCAACTGCTTGTCTCACGGTCAAGAAAATTCAAACTGACCCAGTACGTTTTTCCGCGCGGGTTGCGGCGGAGGCATGTGATAAGCCGGCGGCTTCCCGGCCTAGTGATCGGTGTGCTCGCGGCAGCCGTTCTGCCGTTTGCATTCGGGCAGAATCCGTCTGCTTCGAGAACAACGCCGCAGGCATCCACGCAAACCACATCGGCACAGACTCAGTCACAAGCGGTAAAACCTGAAGCCCCGGCAACAGGTCCGCAAGGAATGCCAACCGCTCCGGCGGAGACGAGTGCCGCATCGCAATCGGGCGGAAATCCGTCCGCCAATGCGGGAATGCAGGGCGACCTGGTGCTTGAGTTGCCAAGCAACCAGTGGTTCGAGGGCCCGCTTGAACGCGTTACGGTGTCGGCGGATGGCAACTGGGCGCTCGTCAGGCGCCGGGGCACACAAACGAATCTTCAGTTGTACTCGCTGAAAACAGGCCAGCCCGATGGGCTCAGCCTGGCCGCCGATCTAAATCGTGTCGATGACGCCTCGTTCTGCGGGCCGTGGGATTCGCTTGGTACAGGAGGACTGGCGCGGCTCGGTGAACGGATCACGGAAAACGGCTGGTTTCTGCCGCACGACGACGCCGAGCAGTTGTCGTCTGTGCCGACTGATGCGATGCCGGTTTGCGCCGCGAACGCATCGGAAATTGCTTACTATCGTCCAGATGCGCCGGAGCAATCCATCTTTATAGACATGAACGGCAGCGTCCGCGATTACGGCGTCTCCGGGCGCGTCACAGCAACTGCGTTCTCGCCGGATGGCAACTATGTTTACGGGCTGCTGTTCCTTGCGAGTGGCCAATCAGTGTTGATCCGCATCGACGCGAACACCGGGCAATCGCGTATCGTAGCGAGCCATCTGGACGCGAGTCCGTTGCCCGAACATATTTCGGTTTCGCCCGACGGCAAGAAGTTTTATATGGCGCTTGCAAGCAATGGCGCGCCAAACAACGTTGCCCGTCAGAATCCCGAGGCGGATCGCTGGTTGAAAATCTACTCTTTGGATCTGACGACGGGCGCGCGACAGGATCTGGTTGATACGCCGGGTGAGGACAACGACGAGCCGACCGTTGCAGGAAACAATCTTTATTGGGTTCACACGCAGTACAACGATTCGATTGCTCTCGTGCCGTCGATTGGCGGGCAGGCGAAGCAGATCGTCGCTGAAGGCGAACTGCCGATGTGGAGTCCCGACAGCCACCGCATCGGCTATTTCTACGGCGGTGCGCGACTCGCTGATTGGGGGCTCGATCTGGATGACGCGGTTGTGTCGATCGACGAACAAGGCAATCGGGCGTCCGAGCCTGCAGTGATTGTCTCCGGATACGGCGAGGATTTTTCGCCCGCGTGGTCGCCCGACGGCAAATGGATCGCCTTTCACTCGCACCGCTCGCTTGTGCCGACGCCGCAGTACGGCGATTCCAACAGCACGGATGACGTCTACCTGCGCCGTGCAGACGACGTTCACGCGCCGGAAATTCGCCTGACGGATTTTGGCTGGGAAACGGGTCCAGCATATTGGTCGCCCGACGGAAAAAAGCTGCTGTTCAGTTCATGGGATCGCAACGGCCAGGCCGGGATCGACAAGCTCTGGGTGCTAACGCTCGATCCCGGAACGGGCACCGCGCTGGACGCGAGGATGCTGCCGCTCGGAGCCCAGATCCGCAGCGTGTCGTGGGCTGCCTGGTCGCCAGACGGAACGCAGATCGCCATAGAAGATAATCGCGGCGGGCAAGATCGCACGCTGTGGGTCGTGCGCGCTGATGGTTCGCAACCACGGAAGGTGCTCGATTACAAAGGCACCACGTATGACGGCGTCGACTGGATGCCCGACGGCGTGACGATCGTCTACAGCGCTCTGGTCGACGGGCGTCTGCAACTTTTCGTTATACCAAGGATCGGAGGCGTGCCGCATCAGTTGACGTTCGATTCGGGCAATCTGATGCACCCGAAGGTTTCGCCCGACGGGAAGTGGATCGCGTGCACGCGGATCGTGCAGTCGAAGCAAATCTGGCGGCGCAAATTACAGTAGCTAATTGCGATTTGACGGCTATCGAGCCACGATCAAATTTTTACTGAACTCTCGGGAGACCCAGTTAACTAAGCCCCGACACTGGCTATACGCAGTTATAGTAAGCTTCCGCCTCGAATTACTCGGAGAGTCGATCGATGAGATTTTCACAAACCGCTCCATCAGTCTGCGCATTCTGTTTTCTGTTTATGGCTCTGCTCGCGCCTTCAACGGTGTCAGCCCAAGCAACACAACCTGCGCCGCTGCCGCCGAACGGGCTCGCACTTACTCCGCCGATGGGATGGAACAGCTGGAACAAGTTCGCGTGCAACGTGAGCGAAGACCTGATCAAGTCGATCGCCGACGCGATGGTCAGCAGCGGGATGAAGGATGCGGGTTATCAGTACATCGTCATCGATGATTGCTGGCAGGTGAGGCGCGATGCGAGCGGCAACATCGTCGCGGATCCGCAGAGGTTTCCGAATGGGATCAAGGCGGTGGCCGATTACGTCCATTCGAAGGGCCTGAAATTCGGAATTTACTCCGACGCGGGAACGGGAACGTGCCAGGGAAGGCCCGGCGGACGTGGCCATGAATTTCAGGATGCGCTGATGTACGCATCGTGGGGCGTTGATTATCTGAAATACGACTGGTGCAACACGGGCACGCAGGACGCGGCAGCGTCGTACCGAACGATGGCCGAAGCGTTGCGAGCGAGCGGACGGCCGGTCGTCTTCAGCATCTGTGAATGGGGCAAGAACAAACCGTGGCTGTGGGCGGCGCAAGCGGGAGGCAATCTGTGGCGCACGACCGATGACATTCAGGACCGCTGGAGCGGCCGGAAACAATGGCCGAACGATGGTTGCTGCTCGAATGGCGTGCTCGACATTCTCGATCAGGAAGCTGAGCTTTATTCGTATGCGGGACCGGGCCATTGGAATGATCCGGACATGCTGGAAGTGGGTAACGGCGGCATGACGACAGCTGAGGACCGCGCGCATTTCAGTTTGTGGTGTTTGCTCGCAGCTCCGCTGATCACCGGCAACGATCTGCGCAGTATGTCGGCCGAGACAAAAGAAATTCTCACGAATCGCGAAGTGATCGCAGTTGACCAGGATGCGCTCGGCCAGCAAGGGCGCCGTGTGGCGAAGGGCGGCGAATCCGAAGTGTGGTCAAAAGAATTGCAGGATGGCAGCCGCGCAATCCTTCTTCTCAATCGCGGCGAAGCGCCAACGGACATTTCGGTCGCGTGGAACCAGATCGGCTATCCCGACCACCTGTCCGCCGAAGTACGCGACTTGTGGGCGCACAAAAACCTTGGGAGGTTCACTGGCAGCTTCAAAGCTAGCGTCCCCAGCCACGCGGTCTTTATGGTCATCATCAGACCGTAAACCTGCGGAATGGAAAGGATGGAGATCAGCTGATTGCGGTGAGTTCGTTGAACTTGGTCAAATCGATGTTGCCGCCGCTGACGACGGCGACAACCTTCCCGTTGCCGCATTTGCCGGTGAGCGCGGCGGCGACGGCGCAAGCGCCCGCGCCTTCCGCGATCACATGGTTCCGTTCTGCAACCAGCTTTACCGCGCGGCGAATTTCGTCGAGCGAAGCCACGATCGACCCAGCCAGCACGTGGTTGGCGAGCGCCCACATGCGCGGAAAGACGCTCTTGCCGCCGCATCCGTCTACCCAGCTTCGCGTCCAGTTCGGAAACTGCTGCGCAGAACCTTTTTCGAAAGAGAGCGCCAGCGGGGATGCGGTTTCGGGCTCGGCGGCGAAAACCTTGACGCCCGGCTTGTGGATCTGCATCACAGCACCAATGCCGCAGGTCAGCCCGCCACCGCCAAACGCAGCGACCACCACGTCTACATCCGGAAGGTCCTCGAGAATTTCCAGGCCGCAACTGGCATTTCCTGCGATGAATTCGTCGTCTTCAAAAGGATGGACGAACGTGCCCGTCATGGCCGGATGGCGCCTTTCGCCGAGTGCCTGCCAGCACTCATCAAAGCTGGCCTTCACGATTTGCGCGCCGAGCCGCTCGATAGCGGCGAGCTTCGTGGCTGGCGCGGTGTCCATCACGAGGACTTTGCTGGGGATGCCCGCTTTGCGCGCTGCCAACGCAACTCCCTGGGCGGCATTTCCGGCGCTTACGGTCCAGACACCGGCAGCACGCCGCTCCGGGGGGAGCAGTCGCACGGCATTGTAGGCGCCGCGAATTTTGAACGATCCGATCGGCTGAAGGTTCTCAAGCTTCAGATAAATCTCAGCAGGCGCGGCTGGTTCCGAAAAGCGGACGAGCGGGGTTCGTACCGCCGCTTCGTACACATGTTTGCGCGCGTCTTCGATCATCTCGCGCGTGATAACGCGCTTCATTCCGGCCGTGCCTACTTCTGCCATTTTTCCTCTTTTTGCAGTGCTTGCCCGTTTCCAGGTTTGACCCCGCTGCCTTGCAGTTGAACTTTGTGCGACTGAGTCAGTGGAACGCTGGACTCTTCGAACGCCACTTTGATGCGCCGTCGAAGCTCGCGGGCTACGTCGTCTTTCCTATTGAGGACGGTCCGCACCTGGGTGCGCAATACGGTGCCATCGAGCGCCAGCGATTCGATGCCGAGAACGCGCGGGCCGTCGATCAGGTCAGCCGACCACTCAGGATCGGCGCGAAAACTGGAGGCGACGTTATCCAAAATGGAAAGCGCACTTTGTACTGGTTCGTCTCCAGGCAGGGTCACATCCACGAACACTTGCGAAAAATCCCGGCTCAAGTTCGCTACTTGTCCCACAAGGCCGTTGGGAATGGTGACGAGGGCGCCGGAAGCGTTGCGCAGCACCGTCCTGCGGAGCGTCAGGTATGCGACGCGGCCGGTTTCTCCGTTCGCTTGGATTAAATCGCCGATCACGAATTGATCCTCGAACACGATGAACAAGCCGTTGATCAGGTCCTTTACGAGATTCTGCGCGCCGAATCCCAGTGCCAGACTCGCTACTGCCGCAATCGCGGCGACCGGCGTCACGTTGAATCCGAATTCAGGCAGGGCCGTGAGAATCGCTCCCGCGACGATAACGGCCATCCCTACACTGTACAGGAGGCCGGCCATCGTGCGTGTCTGCTGCTCGCGCATCTGCGCGATACGGCTGGGAGACTGGGCGCGCTGAACGAGTCTCTTCGTTATCTCCTTGAGAACGCGGACCAAAACTAAAGCGATTACGGCGATAACGAGAATTCGAGCCGCGTGAGAGCCCGCGTCTTGTGTCCACTTGGCGAGGGAATTCATCATACTAGAGGAGCGGGATTATACCACCCGCCCGAAATCCCCCGCCCCGAGCGGGCGCCCCGTGGATCGCCTGCTTCAAAATTAGGAGAAGAGCAGCCATGAATCGCAGTCCTCGCAGGAATTTCCCGCCCGTTTTCGCGTTGATGCTGTTGGTCGGCGCCCTCGTCGTTGCGATTGTTGCAGCCCCAGGATTTGCCGCGCAGCAGCAGACCCAATCACCCGGAGGCAATCCATTCCCGCAGACCTTTCCAGACCGGCCCAACTTCGGCCCACAGCCCTTGCCTCAACCGAGTCTCGGTGAGAACAACCCTGGGCCACTCTTGCGGGCAAATCAGAACGAAATGCAGAAAGACATCGACCAACTGTACGCAATGGTGCAGCAACTGAAAGACCAGTCAGACAAGACCAATTCGACACAAGTTCTGTCGCTTGGGCTCGTTAACAAAGCCAAGAACATAGAAGATCTCGCAAAAAAAATCGGGAACCTCGCAAAGGGACATTGAGCGCGCATTTTCTGCCTGGCGCGTCGAAAAAGTGGAGGTATAGGCGCGCAGTTCACGGGCTTCTGCCCAGCCAAGCACTGTTAGTCGGCTGAATCCAGGCACTCACCGTTAACATGCGGTTAAAGAGGCGAGTTTGTGCGGTGCGCGGGAAGTCAGGTATGCTGTAGTTTCGTTTCACTTTCAGTGTTGTGAGGCCCGCACTTGCGGAAATTTCAGCTCGTCCTGCTGCTCCACGCTCATCAACCTGTGGGGAATTTCGAGAACGTTCTCGAAGAGGCCTATAGGCATTGTTATTTGTCATTTGTCGAGGTCCTCGGTCGACATCCATCGATCCGCGTAGGCCTGCACTATTCCGGGTCTTTGCTTGAGTGGATCCAAACGGCTCATCCCGAGTATTTTGACCGCCTGCGGCAATTTGTCCGCAGTGGCCAGGTAGAAATTGTCGGCGGCGGATTTTATGAGCCGATCCTGATTGCGATTCCGCCCGAAGACCGGGCAGAGCAGATCCGGAGACTCGCTGATTACGTCGAGAAACATTTCGGAGCGCGGCCCGGCGGCGCTTGGCTGGCAGAACGCGTTTGGGAGCCGCAGCTTCCTTCGACTCTGAAGGCTGCCGGCGTGGATTACACGCTGGTGGACGATAACCACTTTCTCGGGGGCGGGTTCGAATTGGAGCAGCTCTACGGCTATTACCTCGGAGAAGACCAGGGAGGAATCGTCAAAATCATTCCCGGCCTAAAGTCTCTTCGCTATTTCATTCCGTTTCACACGGTCGAAGACAATGTTCAATTCCTGCGCAAAACAGCGTCCGAACACCCCGACGGTTTTATTACGATGGGCGATGATCTGGAGAAATTTGGGATCTGGCCGGGCACTTACGACCTTTGCTATCGAAACGGCTGGCTTGAGAATTTTTTCCGAGCGCTCGAAAGCAGCGCCGACTGGCTCGAAACGTCTGCCCCGGCCACCGCACTGGCCTCCCACCGGCCCATGGGACGCGCCGATCTTCCCACTGCTTCCTATACCGAAATGATGGAATGGGCGTTGCCCACGCCGGCTCGAAACCGGTACCACGCTCTGACGCAGGAATTTGCGTCGCGTCCGGACGAGTTGCCGTTCATTCGCGGCGGCATATGGCGGAATTTCTTCTCAAAATACAGCGAGTCGAATCTGCTCCACAAAAAGATGCTTCACGTTTCGACGAAAGTTCGAAGCCTGATGAGCAGCTCGCCGCGTGGTTCTACTTCCGCTAACGACTTGCGATCGGCCGAGACGCTATTGCTGCGGGGCCAGTGCAACGACCCGTACTGGCACGGCGTGTTCGGCGGACTCTATGCCCCGCACCTGCGGACCGCGCCGTGGCGTTCGCTGATCGAGGCGGAAAGCATTGTGGATCGCGTTTCGCACGGCGCGAAAGAATTCTCCGAGTCCGAGAAGATCGATTTTGACGCGGATGGGACGGATGAAATCTACTTCACATCGGAGAGTTATGCCGTGTTGGTCCAACCGCAGGACGGAGGCACAATCAGCGCAATCGACGCGCGCGGATCGAATACGGCGGTGATCAATTCCCTCAAGCGGCGGCCCGAGTCGTATCACGCTAAAATCCGCGAAAAAGCCGGGCAGAACTCCGCAGGCGTGCACTCAATTCACGAGCAGACGCGAATGAAAGAAAGCGGCCTGGAGCGCTGGTTGAACTACGATCGGTGGCCTCAGAATTCGTTCCGGCTGCTGCTCTTTGGGCGCGAAAAGACGCACGGCGATTGCGAACTGGTTCGGTTGGATGAAAACGCGACGATTGCCGGAGGAGCGTACACAGAATTGGAAGTTTCGAAGGAACGTGTTTTGCTGGCATCGCAACCGGGGGACGGCTGGTCCGCCCGCAAGACATTCTCGTTCCGTCGGACGAAAACAGGTTTCGATATCGTTTGCGACGTCGTCTTGCAACCGGTGGCGCAGATAGCGGCAGCGGTAAACGTCGGGATCGAGGTGGTGGTCAATTTTCTCGCGCCGTCTGTCCCGGACCGTTACTTCGAATCTGGCGGCAAACGTTTTCCTTTGCGCTGGTCGGGCGCTGTTCCGGCGTCACAGCTTCGAGTGGTGGATCAATGGCAAAAAACGGGAGTTACCATCGTGGCGCCGAACGCGCGCGAATTCTGGATCTGCCCCATAGAAACCGTCTCCGAATCGGAAGACGGCTTCGAACGTATCTATCAGGGATCGAAAATCGTCACAGTTTGGCCTGCGGCGGTGTCTCCCGGCGGCGAGTGGAGCGCTGGGCTGACTCTGCAAGTGGAGCAGTTGGGATAAATCGAGGATGATACGCGCGAAGACGATGGCGCGCATTACGGTTTGCGTAGATTGCAGTTCCAAGCAGGATCTTGCTACAGTCTGCACCGGAGGATACTGATGGCCGTTCCGCAGGAATTGCTCGACATTCTGGTTTGTCCCGTCGACAAGACTCCAGTGAAACTTACGGCGGACCAGCAGGGCTTGAAGTGCCCCTCCTGCCACCGCGTCTATCCTATTCGCAACGATATTCCCGTCATGCTCGTTGACGAAGCCCGCGTCGAATCTCCCGTTCAAGGACGCTGAGCCTGCTTGCCGTGGCAAGTTTGCACGCGAAGGCAAGTCACTTGCCGGGTGAGCGTTGTTCTCTCCTTGAAGATCTGCCGCACGGCTCAAAAATTCTGATTGTCCGATTGCGTTCTCTCGGCGATTTGGTGCTGGAGACTCCGTCGATCGCGGCGATACACGCGTGGCGCCCCGATCTTCAGATTCACATTTTGGCCGAGCCTCGGTTTGCCGCAGTTTTTGAGGGAAATCCGTCGGTTTCCAAGGTGATTTTCAGCACGGGATTCAATGAAACAGTGCGAGGATTGCGACGACAGCAATTTCCAATCGTCTTCAACCAGCACGGCGGACCCCGCAGTGCGGTGCTGACGCTCGCGTCGGGATCGAAGCACCGCGTTGGATGGAAAGGATTTCAGTTTTCGTTCGCCTACAACGTGCTCGTACCGGATGCAAAAGAGTTCTACGGGAAAGCGGTTGTTCATGCCGTGGAACACAGGGTGTCTCAGTTCTGCTGGACCGGATTACCGCGTGGACCGATTCCAAATGCTCGCGTGTTTCCGCAGCCGGACGCGGTTGTCCGTGTGGGTGAAATGCTTGTGCGCGGCGGTATTGGTCATGGCGTGCCATACGCCGTTTTTCAACCGGGTGCACGCCTGCCCGGCATGCGCTGGCCCGCGGAGAAATTCGCAGAGGTCGCTCGTTGGCTCCGGGCTGAGCGTGGCATCGCCAGTGTCGTTAATTTGTCATCAGCCGACGCGGAAATTGCGTCGGGCATTCGGAACTCGCTGCAAAGTTGTGCCGTGATCCCGGACCCATTGAGCCTTCGAGATTTGATCGCGCTAATTGCGGGTTCTCGCCTGTTCATCGGCAACGATTCGGGTCCCGCGCATTTAGCCGCCGCCACGCAACGCCCGGCGGTTGTGATCTATGGTCCGACAAACCCCGCCCAATGGCACCCGTGGCAGACTGAGTACCGCGCCGTTCACACAGATGCTGTCTTCGATCCAAAGCGTGGCGACAAGAGCCTGGCAGTGCGACAGTCGAGGTCAATCAATTCGATTGAAGCAGATGAGGTACGCCGTGCCTGCGAGGACCTGCTGCGGACACACGAAAGCGTTAATAGGGCGGGAAGCTGATCGAATCGTCCTTCGGGTCGACCCACAATGTGACCTTTTGCGTTCGCGCCTGTTTTGCGTCGTCGTTTTGACCTGGAAAAGGACTATATGGGCTCAGATCGACCACAATGGCAGCGCTCGGGGATCTCTGGACGCCTTCAGTTGAATCGATCTTGAAACTGTGGATGGGCCCGTAATAGCCGTGGGGGCCCCAATCTTCAAGAAAATCCTTGTACTCGTAGCTGCTCGATGGCTTCCAAATCTGATACGCCTTCTGTAAATCTCCGGAGACGACTGCGCTCATGAAACGATCCACGACGCCTCGTTCCTTATAGAACCGGAGATCACCCGGCCAATACCACAAAAATATAAATGCGAGGATAATTCCTGCTACGCCGGTGATGATGTAGCGGCGAATTTTTGAGGGAGGATGTTCGTCGGTAGAATCGAAAAGTCCCACGCAGTCTCCTTCTGCAGCAGCTACAACTGCCGTTTGAACAGCGCGATGCTTCCCGCGATCATGACCGCGGAGAAGCACAACAAAATTATCACGTCTTTGTAAATTCCTTCAAATCCGGTGCTCTTGATAGTCAGATTATGCAGGGCATCCACGGTGTACGTGAATGGATCAAACACCGAGAACCAGCGCAGCCATTTTGGAAACGCGTCGATGGGATACACCGCGCCCGACGGGAAGAAGAGGAGCGTGTTCAGCACGCCAAAAATCGCGCGAGGAACCAGCGGATCGTCCACGCGCACCATCACCAGAAACATGAAGCTGATCATCCCGAGCGCGGCTACGAGCACAACAAGGCACAAATAGCCCAGCCGTATCGGGTTCCAGATATCCGGAATCCCCGCGATGAGCCCGCCCACGATGGTTAGAATCAGCCCTGCCATCAGGCCTTTCAGTGTGCCCGCACCGATCAATCCCATTACAAGCTCAGATCTGCGAATCGGCGTGAGCAGGTACCCTTCGTGCAAGCCGCGAGACTTGTCGTCGATGAATGTGATTCCTCCGCCGATCATAGCTACGATGAAAATCGACATCGCAATCGAGCCCGCCAGCAAGTACTTTATGTAATTGACGTATGGATAGATTTCGACCACGTTGAGCTGCACGGCTCCGTCAAGCCGCCCCGCAACAGCGGGAGCGTTCATCGCATCGACCATTTGCTGGAGGGCCTGTTCGATCGAGCTCGAAACGAACTGGTCCGTGTTGTCCTCCACCAGCGCGACGCGCGGACGGTCGTGATCGTAAAACCGGCGCGAGAAATCGACGGGGACTTCTACCACCGCATCGATGAAGCCTGCTTTCAAATCGTCCACAGCACGAGTTTGCGAGTCGTAATCGACTACACGAAAGGTCTTGGGACCCGTTACTATATCGTTGAACATTTCCTCGATTTTGCGTGATTGCACGGAATGGTCGTGGTCAACGAATGCCAGTGTCGCTCCGTGAATCTTCCCGCCAAACGCGTAGCCCAGAATGATCAACTGGACGAGGGGAAAAATCATCGAAGCGGTCATCAGGGCCGGGCTGCGGAAAAATTTCCGCATGTCTCGTTCGATTAATGCCCATATTCGGTACAGCTTCATGCTCGTTTGGCCTCTTAGCTTCCGTACTCACCGATAGAGATGACTGACGTCATATGTTGCCCCTGCGCGTGCCTCATCGCGCAACGCGCTACCGGTGTAATGCAAGAAAACATCGTCGAGCGTCGTGCTTTCCACTGCAACGCGCTTCACTGTCACTTTTTGGGAACGCGCCAGATCCATCAGAGCGGCAACGGTGGTCGGCCCATCATTCGAAGATATGTGGAAGGTTCCATCGCGCTGTTTGACGTCCGCTGAATGCGGCAGCTTCTGTAACTGATGAATCCAGTCCGGCGGAGCATTGTCGAACTCCACTTCAACGGTGTCGGTTCCCGGTACGCTGTCCTTGAGCTTCGTAGGAGTGTCGAGTGCGGCGAGTTTGCCGTGATCGACGATCGCGATGCGTTCGCAAAGCTTGTCGGCCTCATCCATGTAGTGAGTCGTTAGGAGGATAGTCAAGTTCGATTTGTCGCGCAGTTCGCGAATCATCTGCCAGACGTTGGTGCGCGAGACTGGATCGAGGCCCGTGGTCGGCTCGTCAAGGAACAAAATTCTGGGTGAATGGACGAGCCCGCGCGCAATTTCGAGCCTGCGCCTCATGCCGCCGGAAAACGTTCGCACGAGCGCGGAGCGAAATTTCAGAAGGTCGACGCTTTCAAGGAGATTCGTGATCAACTGGTCGCGCTGGTCCGCCGGAACCCCGTACAGCTTGGCGTGAATCAGCATGTTTTCGTCCGCAGTGAGTTCCGGATCGGAAGTCATGGCTTGCGGAATCACACCAAGTGACGTGCGAACGCCGTCTGCATCGGTCCGGATATCGTGCCCGGCGATGCGTGCAGTTCCGGAGGTAGGAGGTGTCAGCGTGGTCATCATCCGGATTAGCGTGGTCTTCCCCGCACCATTGGGACCGAGAAGCCCGAAAATCTCCCTGTCGTGGACCTGAAAGCTGATGTCATTCACAGCGACCAGATCCCCGAACTTCTTGGTCAAGTGATCGACTTCAATCGCGCTCATTCGTGACGCTCGTTGACTTACAGACGTTGCAACCAGCTCTTCGTTTTCTGTTGTGGCAGCAGGACGGTGGCCGTCATGCCAAGGAACAGCCTGCGTCCGGGATTTGGCACCGCGACTTTTATGGCAAATGTCTTGATATCGCGCTTCGTTCGGCTGACGTCGCGCTCGGTGGCATAGTCGCTTTCCACCCCCTTGAAGAACACGTTCCCATGAAGAACGGCTCCCGACAGCAGCTCCACGGGCAGGTTCTGGCCAAACTGAATACTATCGATGTATGTTTCCGGCACTTGCGCGCGGGCCCATAGATGATCGATGTCGACGAGCACGACAATCGGAGAGCCCATATCGACGACCTCGCCCTGCTTCGCCACCCGAACGGAGACGATTCCGCTGATTGGCGCGTACACGTTCGTGTAGCCCAACTGAGTGGCGGTTTCGGCTTCGGTGGCACGGGCTTGTTCGAGTTGAGCTACGGTTGATGCCAGAGCGCTCTTTCGCGCGTCTACCTGCTTCCGATTGGCCGTTGCGACTGCCACAGCCGCTTGTTGCGCCTTAACGGACTGCTGCAGCGCCTGTACGTTTGCTTGAGACATTCGCACGGCCGCTTCCGCGTGCTCGCGGTCCTGCGCTGACACTTCGCCCTTTCGATAGAGGTCCTGCATTCGAGTGAGATCACTTTGGTCGCGCCACAACTGCACCTTTGCCTGTTCGAGTTGTGCCGTGGTGGTCGTCACGCCGGCATCGGCAACTTCGAGTGACGCTCCGGTCTGGCCCTCCGTCCACGAATAGTTATGCTGAGCTTCCTGCACGGATGCTTCGAGTGTAGCGACGTTCGCCTTCGCAGCCATCAAGCTGGCTTGCAGCTCCTTGGGATCGAGTTCGCCGATCAAGTCGCCTTTCTTTACGTACGTACCCTCGTCGACGTCCAACTTCACCAGGCGCCCCGTGATCTGCGGACTGACGATCACCGTATTCCCGTCGATTACGCCGACAAGGCGAATTTCATTTCCTCGCGGCATCGTCACGTAGTAGACGACCAACGCGATGATGAAAACGATCGCCACAAAGCGAAAAAACTTCGCGCCGCTCATCGAGGCCTCGCTCCCACAGTCATTAAGCCGTGATCGATAAAGTCGAGCACCGCCTGCTTCCTTTCCTCCACGGCGTTTGGCGCCAGAAGATTTCGCCCGGCGACCTCGCCCAGGATCGGCGCCGCCGCAAAATACGACGTGATCATTCCGACGATCGTGAACGCCGTGTGATGTGGATTGACGCGCCGCAGCTCGCCCGATGCGACGCCTTTTTCGACCGCGTGAGTCAACTGGCTATAAAACGGCCGCAGATACTCGCGAACGATCCAATCGAAGTTCTTCGTCTTTTCCATCGCCTCACGCTGAACGAGTCGCGGATAATTCGGATGGGTCGCCAGAAAGTCGAAATATCGCGCGACGAATGACCGTAAGTTTTCTCGCGCCGATGCGGTGCCCTTACGAGGTGCATACACGCCTGCGCGCAGCTGCCGAAACAGATTTTCGAGCACGGCCCGATGCAACCGGCCCTTGTCACCGAAGTAGTAGTAAAGCATTGCCTTATTCGCGTGAGCTGCGGCCGCGATCTGATCCGTCCGCGCGCCCTCCATTCCCTGCGCGGCAAAGTGCTCTTCCGCCGCCCGCAAAATCCGTTGGGCCGTGCCCCGGCCCTCAATACTCTTACGTTTGCGCTCCATTTGGCGATTTCAACCAACCAGTTAGTTTACTCTTACTCAGCGGACAGTCAAGGTGGAGATAGAAACGCGGAGCGAGCGCCTAGCCTTCGAGGGCGCCGCCGGAACCAGCAGGTAGTTCAATGGAGTATTTTGTTCGAGCTTTTTCGCGATGCAGCTCGAACGCAAGCTCGATCAGGTGGTCGATCAGTTCGCAATACGGGAGGCCCGAAGCTTCCCACATCTTTGGGTACATGCTGATCGAGGTGAATCCGGGGATCGTGTTCAGCTCGTTGACGTAAATCTTGCCCGTGCGTTTTTCCAGGAAGAAGTCGCAACGGGCCATTCCAGTTCCGTCAATTGCCTGAAAGGCGCGCACGGCGTAGTCCTGGAATTTCGTCACCTGGGCTTTTTTGAGAGGCGCGGGAATCAGGAGCTGCGTGCCTCCTTCCAGATACTTTGCGGTGTAATCGTAATATTCACGGTGTGGAACGATTTCTCCGGGAATCGAAGCACGCACGTCGTCGTTGCCCAGAACGGAGACCTCGATCTCGCGGCCGGCAATTCCCCGTTCGACGATAATCTTCAGGGCAAACTCCGCCGCCAGATCCATCGCTTCGCCGATCTGGTTGGCATTCGCCACGCGCGTCATTCCGACGGACGATCCCAGCGTCGCCGGTTTGACGAACAGCGGAAATTTCAGCGTCTTCTTAATCAGCCGGGTAATTCCCGCACGATCTTTTTCCCAGTCCGACCGGCGGACTGCGAGATACGGAACGATCGGCAGTCCGGCCTCTTTGAACAGGCGCTTCTGGACGTCCTTGTCCATTCCTACCGCGGAGGCAAGTACACCTGTCCCCACGTACGGCAAGCCAGCCAGTTCAAGCAGTCCCTGCACCGTACCGTCTTCGCCGAACGTCCCGTGGAGCACCGGAAAAACGACGTCGATCTTCACGCTAGGCTGGCCAGTGGCTGCGCCAAGGGGTACCAGAGAAGCAGCGCTGGGATCAGGCGGAAGTACAACCCGCTCGCCCGACTTCAGCACTTCGGGCAGCATCTTCTGCGCGTTTGTTCCAACGAGCCATCGGCCATCTTTCGTTATCCCGATGGGCACCGCTTCATACTTTTGCGGATCGAGCGCGCGAATCACCGACGCTGCCGAAGCGAGCGAAACCTCGTGCTCTCCCGAGCGCCCTCCAAACAAGATGCCGACCCGCAGCCGCTTTCCATCGTTTGTCACTGCCTTGGCCCCCACAAATGTTGTGTGCTCGCAAACTTCACAGAATCTTCTTCCCCAGCCCGGAAAGCACAAGCTCGACGCCGAGCGTAGCCGTCGTGTTGTGCAGATCGATCACGGGATTGATTTCCACGACTTCGAACGAAACCATTGCGCGGCTGTCAGCAATCATTTCGAGCGCCAGGTGCGCCTCGCGGTACGTTACGCCGCCACGAACGGGCGTGCCCACCCCCGGCGCGTCCGAGGGATCCACAAAATCCATATCGAGACTGACAGCGATTCCGGCGGTATCGTCCGTCGTGAAGCGCAAGGCTTCGGTCATCACCTCGCGCATGCCGCGTTCGTCGATATCGCGCATGGTGAACACATGGACACCCGAGTCTTTCACAAGGCGCCGCTCCTTCGAGTCCAAGTCGCGCACGCCGACCAACGCGACGCTCCGCGGCTCGACCATCGGCTTGACGCCGGCAAGCTCGGTTAGTTCCGGCGGCCCATATCCCATGATGGATGCAAGAGGCATCCCATGAACGTTCCCTGATGGCGACGATTCGGGCGTATTCATGTCGCCATGCGCATCGAGCCAGATCAAGCCGATTCGCTTCGATTGCTTATGGAAATGCGCAGCGGCGCCGCCGGCCGTTCCTACGGCGATGGAGTGGTCTCCGCCGAGGACAAGGGGCAGGAAATCCTCGTCGAGCGCCTTCCGCGTGATTTCCGCGAGCCCTTTACACGTGTCCGCAATTTCTTCCAGGTATTTGGCATTCTTTACGCCGTAGTGCTGCTCTTCGGGCTGCTTTACGGTGATGTTACCGATGTCCTCCACGTGGTGCCCGAGTTGCTTCAATCGCGATTGCAGGCCCGCAACGCGGAGCGTGGACGGTCCCATATCGACGCCTCGGCGGCTCGCGCCGAGGTCCATCGGCACCCCTATAATTCGGATCTTTTGCGGCATGATCTGCTGCCTTAATTCGATTGCCCGGCCTGGAAGCTAAGGCGGGACTTCAAGGATAGACGCGATACAGCATCCGTGGGAAGGGGATCACTTCGCGAATGTGCTCCGTTCCGCAAATCCATGCGACCGTGCGTTCGAGGCCGAGGCCAAAGCCAGCATGCGGGACGCTGCCGTAGCGGCGCAGGTCGAGATACCACTGGAAGGACTCCTCGGGCAATTTTTCTTCGTGAATCCGACGAATCAGCGTGTCGTAATTCGACTGTCGCTCGCCGCCTCCGATGATTTCGCCGTACCCTTCGGGGGCAATCATATCGAAGCTGAGCGACAGCTCGGGCCGCGCGGGGTCGGTGGCCATGTAGAAGGCCTTCATCGCCGTCGGATAGCGATGGATGACGACAGGACGGTCGAAATTCTTCGAAAGAATGGTCTCCTCGTCGCCGCCGAAGTCATCGCCGAACTTCGCAGGATTTCCAGCCTTCTGGAGGACTGCGATGGCCTCTTCGTAAGAAATACGCGGAAACGGCGGCACGATCTTTTCGAGTTTACTCACGTCGCGCTGCAAAGCCGCCAGCTCGCGCGACCGATTCTTCACCACCGACTGGACGATCGCGCTGACGAGGCCCTCGCCGAGCTGGATCATGTCTTCCAGGTGCGCGTAGGCCGCTTCCGGCTCGAGCATCCAGAATTCGGTCAAATGGCGGCGCGTTTTCGATTTTTCAGCGCGAAACGTGGGGCCGAAGGTGTAGACCTTGCCCAGCGCAGCTGCTGTTGCCTCAACGTAAAGCTGACCGGACTGCGTCAAATATGCTTTCTGGTCGTCAATGTAGTTCACTTCGAACAGCGTCGTCGTGCCTTCGCAGGCAGCGGGAGTAAAAATCGGCGCGTCCGTCAGCGTGTAGCCTTGGCTGTCCATGTAGTTTCGCGCGGCGCGTTCCGCTTCGGCGCGAATGCGCAGGATCGATGCCTGCCGCGGCGTGCGGATCCACAGGTGACGCTGGTCGAGCAAAAAATCGACGCCATGCTCCTTCAGTTGAATCGGGTACGGTGAGGATTCCGGCACACGTTGCACCACTTCGATCCCGCCGATATGGATTTCGTAACCCCCGGGCGCGCGAGGCTCGGCACGAAGCGTTCCGGTAACGATGACGCTCGATTCCTGCGTGAGCCCTTTCAACGAGCCGAATGCGTCGGGATTTTCCTTCTGCGAAAGGACTCCCTGGATCACGCCGGTGCCATCGCGGAAAATGGGAAAAAGAAGCTTGCCCGATTCACGCAGGTTATAAAGCCAACCGCGAATGCTCACCGTCTTGCCGGAGTATTGCTCCGCCTGTTCGACTGCGATCGTGGGAATTGCAGGCTGCGCCTGCTGACTGGTGGAATCCATTCTTGCTTTTTTGCCCTTTTGTCTAGGATTTCTTTGTGCGCGCGCCCTTGTTCTCGAGGTTTTCCTCGATTTTGTCGAACGATGCGCGGACTTGATCGAGCGATGGCTCGCCGTTTGCCGCCTCCTTCAGCTCGAGCACAATGGGCAGTTCGTGTGGCGCGGCGGAAATCATGCCGAGAAGCGCTTCCCAATCGATCGAGCCTTCGTACGGAAGCAGGTGCTCGTCCTTTTCACCGTGATTGTCGTGGATATGTGTTGTAACGATCCGCTCGCGCATGATCTCGAATGCAGTATCGATCTTCGTTTCTATGTGCGCGTGGCCGACGTCGAGACACAGTTTCAGGTCATTCAGGTGCGTCTCCTTCAGGAACCGCAGCAGCGATTCAGGCGAGCCGAGTTCATCCGGCGTGTTTTCCAACGCGATCGTGACGCCGCGATGTTTCGCAAAAATCGCGAGATGTTCGAGCGAATTGAACGCCGCATCGAAGTGGCGCTGGTCGGCCTCGTCGCGGCTCTGCCCCATGTGCTGGACCAGATATTTGAACGGGATGTGCTCGGCAACCTCCAGCGCACGCTTCACTTCATCAACGGCATCGAGGCGGCGCACGCGTTCCGGCTCGGAAATCGAGTTTGGAACGCCGCTGCGTCCGAAGGCCGCGTCGCGCTCGGGCGGCGAATGCAGCGAATGTAGCGACAAATGGTTTTCTTCGAGAGCGCCAGCTAGTTCGCGCACGGCCTGTGGCGACGCGTAGCTGAAATGCCCAGCCGCGCAGAAAATCTCGACGGCAGGTATACCCGCATGCCCGATCTGTGACAGCAGCGACGGCTCTAGCGGGTGCCGGACGTAGCGATAAGTTGAAAGAACGCGTTGCATGGGACGTTATGCCCGCAAAAACAAACAACTATGGTGGGGGGAAAAAGGCCCGGCGTCAATAGCGCTTCAGTCCAGCTGAAAAAATTCCGTTCGACCCCGCGACAACAATTTTCCACAAGGTTCGCGTGCGGCTTTCAGCGCAATCAATAGCCCACCGCGGCGCCGCCTCGCCGAGGGTCGGGAGCGCCGAGACGCTCACCCGTGTTGGGGTCGATTCCAATCGCTTCCACTTTGCCAAGCCAGGTCCGCCGGGGCGAAATCTGGTAACCCTGATCCTCTAGCTGCTGCACAACCGACGCAGGAACCGTTGGCTCCATGACAACTGCCGCCGGCATCCACTGTTCGTGAAACCGCGGCGCATTGATTGCCGCCTGCGCGCCCATGCCGAGGCGCATCCAGTTCAACACAGAAAGCATTGTGGCCGAGATGATGGTCGGACCACCGGGAGACCCGGTCACGAAGCTCAACTTGCCGTCGCGCAGCACAATCGTCGGCGTCATCGAGCTGAGAGGGCGTTTGTCGGGCGCGATCGCGTTGTTCTCCGATTGAATCAGGCCGAACATATTCGGCGAGCCCGGATGCGAAGTGAAATCGTCCATTTCATCATTGAGAAGAAAGCCGTCAGTCGAGGTCACGCCGGCGCCGAAATAGTCGTTGATCGTGTAGGTGTTCGAAACAGCATTTCCCTTCCCGTCCACGACAGAAAAATGAGTGGTGTGTCCCTCGACCGTTTCCGCCATAGCCCTTGCGAGCGCGTCCTTGCCATTAGGCGCAGGAAGAGGTCTTGCGCCTGCTGATTGCGCGCAGGAAGCCGAGTCCTTCTTCAGGATGCCCGGATCAACGGCCGCGACCTGCGGGCTCGACGACGCTTTCGTTGGATTGATCGTCGCTCGCAAGGAATCGGCGTAGCACTCGGACATGAGCTGCGCGATGGGGAGCTTCTCGAAATCCGGATCGGCAAGATACATCGCGCGATCCGCAAACGCGCGCCGCATCGCTTCGATGACCCAGTGCACGGAGTCCGGGTCGTCCCAGGATTTCAGGGGAACCGTTTGCAGAATGTTCAGGGCCTCGATTATTGCCACTCCCCCCGAACTGGGCGGCGGGCTTGTGATGACTTCCCATTTCTGGCCGTCGGCGGAGTATGTTTTTTCGAGGGGCGTTCGGATTTTGGCTTTGTAGTTCTCCAAGTCGGCGAGCGTAATCAGGCCGCCGTTTTCCTTCATCTGCTGCGCTAAATCGCGCGCGGTCTGGCCGTGATAGAACTCCTCGGGCCCGTTCTTCGCGATGCGTCGCAACGTTGCGGCGAGTTCCGGCTGCTTGAAAACGTCGCCGGCGGCATAATATTTACCGTCGCGCTGAAAGATCCGATGGCTCACGGGAAATTCGGCCATTGCTTTGGAGCCGTGCAACAGACCGGCAAGAAACGGGCTGACGGGGAATCCATCGGCTGCCAAACGAATCGCGGGCTGCATCACCTGCGCGAGCGTCATCGTGCCGTACTCGTGCAGTGCGAGCGCCATGCCCGCCACAGTTCCTGGAACGCCGATCGCGCGATAACCAGTGATAGACGCCTTCGGATCGACGGTACCATCGGGGCGCAAATACATGTTGCGCGAAGCAGCCGCCGGCGCCACCTCCCGGTAATCCACGAATCCCTCGCGGCCGTTTGCCATGCGGACGAGCATGAAGCCGCCGCCCCCGATGTTCCCTGCTTCCGGCTCGACCACGGCGAGCGCAAATGCAGTCGCAACCGCTGCATCCACAGCGTTTCCGCCGCGCTTCATGATCTCGACGCCGGCTTCGGAAGCGAGTTGCTCGTCGCTGACGACCATCGCTTTCGGCTCGCGCACCGCCTTTTTGGGCCACGAAGCTTCGGCTTCGGCGGCGGTGTTGTATTCGCGCGGCTGTGTTTTCTGCGCCTGATCTTGCGATCGCGGGCTCGCTGGGTTGCTGAAGGCGATGAGCAAAATGCCGGCGAAACAGATGGCGGACATCAGAGTCGGTCGAGTTTTCATAGTGGAGCAACTGTATGGGAGTGCCGCAAAGGGAGTCAAGCACTCGCAATCCAGTCGCCAGAAGCGTCAGGGCTGTGGGTCGCCGCCGACGGAAAAATAGGTGCAGTCGGGGTGCTGGAACACGAGCGCGCTGACGCTGGCTTCCGGATCCATCATCATGCCTTCGGTGAGGTGGACGCCGATCTCGTCGGGGTGCAGAAGAGCCCAGATTCCGGCCTGGTCCTCGAGATTGGGACAAGCGGGATAACCGAAGCTATAGCGCTTGCCGCGATAGCGCGACACGAAGCGCTCGGCCATCGTCATCGTGGGCGGGTCGGGGAAACCCCAGTCCTCGCGGATGCGCCGATGCAGCCATTCGGCGCAGGCTTCGGCGGTTTCGAGCGCGAGCGCCTGCAACGCGTGCGAGAAGAAGTAGTTTCCCGCTGCTTTTTCGGCTTCCGAACGCGAGCGAATTCCAGCGCCCGCCGTGACGACAAAAAGCGCGAGATGATCGCGTTCGCCATCACGAGCCGGGAGGATGTAATCGCTAAGGCAGAGCTTGTCCTTCGCGGGCTGGCGCGGGAAATGGAAGCTGTGCAGCGGCGCTGCGCCGTCGGGCGCGAACAGCGCAATAGAATTCCCGTGGCGTTCGGCTTCGAAGAATTGCCATACGGCTCCGACTTTCATGAACTTGGCGGCTTCGTGCTTTACTTCTTCGACGTTGTTGTAGAGCTCGAGCGCGCGCGGCTCGCGTTCGGCGAGCGCCTTCTCGAAATTGCCTCGATAGCCGAGATGGCGGCCGAAGACCATGTAAGGGTTGACGTACTCCCAAATTTCGTTCAAGTCGGGCACGGCGCGCTTTTTGCGATCGAGATAGGCGACCTTCGGAATGGGCAGATCGGTGCGCACACGCGACGAACGTTCTTCGCCGGCAGGTTCACCGTTGCGCGGCGCGACTTCTTCGGCAACCGCTGTTCCCGCATGCGTGTTCTCGCGAAGGACATCGTCACGACGGCCGGGATCGCTCAGTTCGTTCATCAGGCGCAGTCCGGTCATCGCGTCTTTTGCGTAGCAAACCGCCGTTCCGTACTGGGGCGCGATTTTGCTCTTCGTGAACTTCTCAGAAAGCGCCGCGCCGCCGACGAGGAGCGGAACGTCAATTCCGGCTTCGCGCAAATCCGCGGCGGTGGCGACCATTTGCTGGGCGCTTTTTACGAGCAGGCCAGAAAGACCGATCGCGTCCGGTTTGTGCTCGCGATGGGCGCGGATCAATTCTTCGGGCGGCACCTTGATCCCGAGATTGATCACGTCGTAGCCGTTGTTCTTCAAAATGATTTCGACGAGATTCTTGCCGATATCGTGGACGTCGCCCTTCACCGTGGCGAGAACGACTTTCGCGCGCTTGGCCACGTCGGCCTTTTCCATAAATCCTTCGAGATGGCCCACGGCGGCCTTCATCGCTTCGGCCGATTGCAAAACTTCGGCGACGATCAATTCGTTCGCGTTGAAAAGGCGGCCGACTTCCGCCATTCCGGCCATCAGAGGGCCGTTGATCACGTCGAGCGGCGCGACACCGTCGGCCAGCTTACGATTCAAATCGTCGATCAGGCCGTCCTTCGAACCTTCCAAAATGTAATTCGCAAGGCGCTGATCGAGCGGCAGGTCTGCGGCGACTGCTTTCTTGCGCGTTCCAGTGGCGCGGAAGTGATCAGAAATGGCAGCGATATGGAACTGATTGATCGCGGCTTTCTGTTCACGCGTTTGCGCGCGCCAATCGGCAGGCGCGCCACGCAGGACATCGGCTTGCGGGTGGCCAGCCGGAATCTCGGCAGGCACGCGATTGAACAGAAGATTCTCGGCGAGCGTACGTTCCTTTTCAGGAATTGACGGGAAGCGTTCGATGCGCTCGGCGTTGACGATGGCGAGGTCGAGTCCGGCCTTCGTGCAGTAGTACAGAAAAACCGAATTGACTACTTCGCGCGCGCCCGGAGGCAGGCCGAATGAAACGTTCGAGATTCCCAAAACTGTCCGCACGTAGGGAACATTCTGCTTGATGAGCCGGATGCCTTCGATGGTCTCGACAGCGCCGCCTATGTAATTCTCGTCGCCCGTAGCGCACGGAAATACCAGAGGGTCGAAAACAATGTTTTCCGGGCGAATGCCAAATTTTTCGGTCAGCAGCCTGTAGGAACGCTGCGCGATTTCGAGTTTACGTTCGCGCGTGAAGGCTTGCGCCTGGACGGGATCCTCGTCGATGCAACCGACGATGAGCGCCGCACCGTAGGAGCGCGCCAACGGGCAGACGCGCTCGAACTTCTCTTCGCCATCTTCGAGATTGATGGAGTTGATGATGCTTTTGCCCTGGCAATAGGTGAGCGACAGCTCGACGGCGTGCGCGTCGGTGGTGTCGATCATGATGGGAACTTTGATTTTCTTGATTAGCTGGTTGTAGAAGGGCTCGATGTCCTTGATTTCTTCGCGATCGGTGCTCTGGAGGCAGACATCGACGATATGCGCACCGCTTTTCACCTGGCGGCGCGCGATTTCGGTCGCCTCTTCCCATTTTTCTTCCGCGACCAGATTCTTGAATAGGCGTGACCCGATCACGTTCGTGCGCTCGCCGACGATCAGCGGCCGCGTACTTTCCTCGGCTTCGATCACTTCGATGCCGGAGTAAACGGCGCGATGGCTGTTTTCGGGCGGACGACGCGGCGTCTTGCCTTCCACCATTTGCGCAATGGCGCGGATGTGCTTCTCGGTGGTGCCGCAGCACCCCCCGACGACGTTCAGCCAGCCGCGATCGATGAAACGCTCAAGCTGTTCCGCGAGTGAAGTGGGCGTCTCTCCGTACTTCCCTTCCTCGTTCGGCAAACCAGCGTTCGGGTAGCAAGAGACGAAGCGTGACGTAAGCGATTGGAGAGTGCGGATATGGTCCGTCATGAATTCGGGACCGGTAGCGCAGTTCAGTCCAATTGAAATCAGGTCGAGGTGATCGAGCGAGGACCAGAGCGCTTCGATGTTTTGGCCCGCGAGCATTGTCCCCATGGGCTCGATGGTGACGGAGATCATCAACGGAATTGGCTGACCGATTTCTCGGGTCAAATCGAGAACGCCAAGCACTCCCGCCTTGATGTTTCGCGTATCGAAGGCGGTTTCGAGCAGCAGCGCATCGACGCCGCCCTCGACAAGCCCGCGCGCCTGCTCGCGGAAGCTCTCTCGTAGCTGGTCGAAGGTGACGCCGCCGGAAACGCTAATGGCTTTCGTCGTTGGTCCCATGGAGCCGGCGACGAAGCGCGGCTTCGCGGGCGTGGAAAATTCGTCGGCTGCCTGACGGGAAAGCTCCGCTGCGCGACGGCTGATTTCGCGCGCTTTCGATTCGAGCCCGTATTCCGCGAGGACAATCGGGCTGCTCTGAAACGAATCCGTCTCGATGATGTCCGATCCGGCTTCGAGGTATTTGCGATGGATCGCCAGTATGACGTCGGGGCGCGTGATGACGAGATTTTCGTTGCAGCCTTCGAGTTTGGGGCCGCCGAAATCCGCCGGCGTCAGGTTCTGCTGCTGGAGCATCGTCCCCATGGCTCCGTCGAGCACAAGGATGCGCTGTCGCAGGAGTTCGCGCAGAGCGATGCCTTGTTGGACGAGGTCTCTCATCGCGTCAAGTATAACCTCTCGAAGGAGTTAGAAAGGGCGCGCGTACGAGTGTGTGTGCGCCCGGGAAAAGCCAGAGCTTCCGGGACTAAAGCCCCGAAGTAACTATTCGAGACGTTCTTTCGCAGCGCAGAAAGCGCGTTGCTCCCCCTACTAAAGCCGGGGACTCCCACCGAAAAGCTCGTTCGTTGACGCTCGCCGTCGGATTCGAAGATTTCTCCCGCTCGGTCGTGGAACGCCAAAAACGAAACAATAAAATAGCGGCTCAGGATACTAGAAGGATTCGATGCCTCGTGGGAGGCTCGGGAAGCGGCAAAATCGAGGTAGTCGGCGAAGGTTCTATTCTCACCTTGAGTCGATCAATCTAAGTGTAAGCGGCTTCGGAGAGGAACTCAACCTTGAAGGACGATGGCACCAGGCCCGCATCGCCGCCACGCGCCAGGAGTTCGCGCACCGCCCGGCGGCCTTCCTCGCCGTAGTCGAGAGTCCAGCGATTGACGTACATCCCGATGAACTGGTCGGCAAGCGCCGGGTCCATATCGCGCGCAAACTGCAAGGCGTAATTCAGCGCCGGCTCGCGATGTTCGAGCGCGTAGCTGACGCTGTCGCGAATCACGCGCGCGACTTGCATGCCCATCTCAGGGCCAAGTGCGCGCCGAATCGCGTTCCCGCCGAGAGGAAGCGGGAGCTTCGTAGTTTCCTGCCACCATTGGCCAAGGTCGACGACCCGATGCAGGCCGATCTGCGAAAAGAGCAATTGGCCTTCGTGAATCAACAGGCCCGCTTCGACTTCCTTCGCTTGCACCGCATCGAGGATCTTGTCGAACGGCATCGTGACGATATCGACATTCGGCTCGAACAGCTTCAGCGCGAGATAAGAAGTGGTCAGCGTCCCCGGGATGGCAATTTTGCGCCCGGCGAGATCCTCTTTCCTGATCGGCTTCGCGGAAACGACGATCGGGCCGTATCCCTCGCCAAAGCTCGCGCCACAATCGAGCAGCACGTATTTGTCGGCGACGAACGCGTAGCCGTAAAAGCTGATCGCTGTAATGTCGTAGACTTCGTCGCGCGCCGCCTTGTTCAGCGATTCAATGTCGGACAGTACGTGACTGAATTTCACTCCGGGCAGGCGAACTTTGCCTGTGGCGAGCGCGTAGAACATGAACGCGTCATCGCTATCGGGCGAATGTGCTAGGCGCAATTCCATTGGCTTCGGTGTCACGGCTGGGGTGGACATCGTTGCGCTCCCTGCTAGCTCTGACCTCACCCACTGCCGCCCGAAGTATCCACGGATATCCCTGCGGGCTTGCTGTTGTAACCTGCCTGATTTTGAGCCGTTACTTGGCGGCGTGAGTGCCTGACTTGGGCCGCGACAGGATACCATAGGTCGGCTGAGAGTCTAGAGTTCAGAGTTGAGAAGCAGTTAAAGGTTCAAAGTTGAAAGTCGAATGGTGAAGTCAGTTGAGAATTAGCGTTAACAGGGGCAAACGGAGTTGAACGTCCAAGATTGAGGGCCGAACTTAGTTTGTGTTGGATGCTTCCAGGACGGGGTCGTCGCTCGTAGCGGCTGTACCGTGCTTGTCGGCGGCATGGATCCTTCCGTCGCCATCCATGAAGAACGAGCGCAGGCCCGTCTTGCCGTAATCGTCTGGGGTAGCCGTGAGCTGGAACGTCGCCTGTGCGCTGGTATCGGCTGCCGGGATAACCTGATAGCCAAAACGGTATCCGCCTGCCTGGCCGGATGCGAGATCTTTGCTCACCAATGAAGCCTGCTCGGGAGAAATCTCTCCAGGTGGTGCAGGGCCCAATTCGCCGAGGGATTTCGGGAGCGTTCCAAAAGCGCGTTGATAGCGATCGATGGCCTCGTGCAGTCCCTGAAGCGCACTGACGACAGCTTCTTCCTTCGACGCGAACTCTGCCTTTTGCCATTGGATGGCGAGCTGCGGAATATCGATTAAAACGAGACCAACGGAGAGCACGCGCCAGCTTCCGTTCTGGCGTACGAGGCCGAATTGCGTTTGCCGGCCGCCAACAACATCGACGGGAATAAACGCGAGATTATCGTGTACGCGTGCTGCACCGAAGCGGAACTCGACAGTTGTGCTGGGAGTGCTGCAGCGCACAACCGTGTGATTTTGGCCGTCGGCCGAGAGCAACGGCTTGCCCGAATCGTCGGCAAGGGCGAATCGCTTGATCAGTTGGGATCGCTCGTCCGCGCTGAGAGCGCGGAAGGCAACCGCGCTTTCGACGGTCAGGTCGTTCGCGAACTGCGCCTGGTTCGAAGTACACGCGGCGGTAAGGACGTCAGCAAGCGCTGCGGCCGGGCCGGTCGGAACAACTTCGGGATTTTCCTGTGCGTAAACCGGCCGCAAAGTACACGATGCGGCAAGCGCGAGCAGCGCCGCCGCTGCGACCAGGCCGGAAAGTCGAGCCCGGATCTTCATGTAAGGTCGGATTTAGCCTGCGCGAGGATGGTTGCCAGGTCACGCGTGAATTGCGACCGCGCCATGACACGTTGGCAACCCGCGGCGCGGGCTTGCTGGGCGAGATCGGTCTGCACATGGGAAAGAAAGGCTATGACGGGAACGCCATTTGCGCCGGCTTGAATGTTTGGCAGCGCCGCGACCGGCGAACTACGCGCGTTCAGGTCGACAACGATCAGCCTTGGTTGCTCCTGCGCAATTTCAGCGAGCAAAGCGTCGGGCGTTGCGCAAGCGCGGAAAGTGACGCCAACATGTTTTGCCGTCTCCATAATTTTGGCTTGAAAAAATAGATCGTCTACGAGCGCCAGCACATGCGCCATATTGGTCTCCGTCTTTGTCTTCATCTGGGATGTAGCACGCCTCGACAACGCGAAGCAAGTGTGGCGATGGCGGCACTTCGAGGCTACGTGCTGGTGAAGGCGGATCGTGATCAGGAGTTCTCCTGAATCATGAGGAGTCATCCTGACAATGCGAATGCGCTTCGAAGTTCGCGTCGGGGAGTGACGCAGACCGAAAAAACAGAATTGTGGTAACGTTCTGTTCGAACAACTTGGAGGAGATATGCCCGCTGCCGCGTCTGCCGGGACAGTACCCGGAGTAACCGTGCTGGAACAAACGCCGATCATCATCGAGAAAATCGTACTGTCCACTACGGACGAGCAGATGGGCTGGAAACCGGCGATGGACCGCTGGTCGATCAGCGAGGTGCTGGGGCATCTGGCTGAGGCGGAGGTTCTCGGATTTCGTGAACGTATTCGAGTGATGATCGAGCAGAACAATCCTGCGATCGAAAGCTACGATCAGAATGCGGCGTACGCGGCGGGCAAATATGCCGGTTCGGGGCGCGAAAATTTGAAGAAATTCTGCCACGAGCGCGACCGCAGCCTTTCGTTCCTGCGCTATGTGTCGCCCGATGTGCTTGGACGCAAAGGGCAGCACTCGAAGATTGGGTCGTTCACGGTGGGCCAGCTACTGAACGAGTGGGCTTTCCATGACCTGGGCCACATCCGTCAGATCGCGGAACTGTTTCGCGCGCGCGCGTTTTATCCGCACTGCGGCCCGTTTCAGCAGTATTACAAAATCAATCCATAAGATAAGATTTCTGATTTCCAGCGAACCGAATGCGCGTGGCAGTGCTATCTTTGGCCGCGCCATTCTGGGTGTGTACTTCGATTTGTAAAACGATGGATGAGATTGGGCAGAGGATTCTCTGGGCATTTGACCGGCTCGATCGCGTGTCGCTGGACGCGGCGGCGCTGGTCGCGTTTTTCGGCGACGATTCGGCGCAGTCGCGCGCCGCTGTTCTCGATGCGCTGCCCGAATTAGCCAATGCGGGACTGGTTCGCGATGACGGCTGGGGTTTTTATAGCCGCACCGAAGACGGGCGACTCGCCGTTGCGCCGCCGCAAGCGATTACGATCTACACGCGAGCGCAGTGTCATCTTTGCGAGCAAGCGAAATCGCTGATTGCCCCCATTGCACTCGAATTTGGCGCCAGCGTTCACGAAGTCGACATTGACGGCGATCCGGTTCTGCTCGAGCGATACACGAATGACGTTCCTGTCATCTTCGTCGGGCCGCGTTTCTTCGCGAAATACCGGATCGATCCAGAGCAACTTCGCCGGGCACTACGGAACGCGACATCGCCGGACTCATAGTGAGGCGTCCCGCTGTGGATCGCCTCACGCTTTCGGACCCGTCAATCGCCTGCGACGCGCCGCAGATAGAGATTAAAAAACGCATCGCGGTCGGAATTGAGACAAACGTCGGCATCCGGCTTGCCGTCGATCCGGCGCGTGTAACCCTTCGCGTCGACCTGAATGTCCATCGGCTGCACCGGACACACTTCCGGCCGCAGAATGTACGCGATCGTCATCGGATCGAATAGCGTGGGAGTTTGCTGGCCCCATTCGTGATAGAGCAGCGTTAGAGCGTCGGTCAAAGGTTTGCCTTGACGGAACAGGAACTCCCGTTTCACCTCGTCGAGTTTCAATTGCGTCGAATCGAGCGGCATCAGATAAATCGGCACGCCTGAGGCGAATAGTTTTTGCGCTGCCGGAATGTCGTTGACGACGTTCCATTCGGGTTCCGGCGGAACGGGCGGACCGTACGGCAACCAGCCGTATCCGCGCTCGATCGACCCGCCCATCATAACCACCCGCCGCAGCTTGCGAAACGTCATGGGATCGCGATCAATCAGCGCGCCAACATTGAATGTTGGACCGATTTCGACCAGCGTGATTTCGCCGGGATATCGTCTGATCTGGTCGAGGATGAAATCGACCGCGGGCGGATGCGTTCTTGGCGGAAGATTGCCGCCTTCCGCATAGGCACGCTGCGTGAAAGCGGTTTTCGGAGGCGTGGGCGCTCCCGCCGCCACAGGAATGTCCTCACGCCCGGCCGCTGCGAGCAGCCGGTCAGCCAACTTTGCGCGGAGGGCTGTGTCGCCGAATGTGGTCGTAATGCCAAGGATTTGCAACTCCGGGCTGCGCAGCGCCAGCGCGACTGCAAATGCATCGTCGATGTCGTCGCCGATGTCCGTATCGATGATGATCTTTTCGGGAGTCGCGCGCACTGGCGAGTCAGCGGCCACTGGAGATGGAGACGACGCCCGAGCCATAGCGTTTTTGGCTTGAGGCTTGGCCGCGGCGTTTGGTCCGCCTTGCGGCAGCGCGAAGGCGACATATACGCCGCCGGAAGGCGAATTCAGGTCCTTGCCGCCGCCCGCCGCAATAGCGACATATTGCCTGCCGCCAACCGCGTAGGTCGCCGGCGTAGCGTTTCCTGCAAACGGCAGCATCGTTTCCCATAGGAGCTTGCCAGTCGACTTATCAAACGCACGGAACTTGCGATCGAAATCCGTCGCGGCGATGAAGACCAATCCGCCGGCGGTAACAATCGGACCGCCGTAATTTTCCGATCCGGTGTTCGTCAAGCCCTGTTTCGCGAGAGCCGGATACTCACCCAAATTGATTTTCCAGACGTATTCGCCCGTGTTGAGATCGATCGCGCTCAACGTTCCCCACGGCGGCTTGATGGCCGGATATCCCTGCGGATCGAGAAATCTCTTGTAGCCGCCGAAGCGGTAATTCATGCCGGGAACTGCGGGCGCGGCGCCCGTGATCGCTTTCGTCTCGCCGCTGGTTAAGAAGTCGACAAGCGCGGAGACTTGCTCGTCCGACAGATTTGGGAAGCCGTTCATGCGGCCTTTTCCCTTGCGGATCGTGTCTCTGATCCGCGTTGACGTGAGCCGCTCTCCTACGTTCGCGAGCGCGGGAATCGCGGGCGGCGAACCCACCATCTTGTCGCCGTGGCAAACGCTGCACTGGCTCATGTAGATTCCGCGCGGGGAGTTTCTGCCGGTGTTCGGCTCGAGTCTGCCCGTCCACGCCATTTCGTTGGCGTTGACGTACAGGATGCCCGTCGCGGGATCGACCGCCGGGCCGCCCCACTCCGCGCCGCCGTCGAAACCGGGAAACACGACGGTGTCCTTGCCCACGCTGAACGGCACGAATTGGCCATCGCTGCGGAATTTCCGGAATTCTTCGATGGCCCGGCGATGCGCTTCGGGCGTGCGATCGGTCAGCATGTCGGCAGTAAGATGCTGGCGCGCGAAAGCCGCTGGCTTCAGCGAAAACGGCTGTTCCAATGCGGCGAGTTCGCCGGGAACGTCGCTTGGCGGAACTTTGCGATCTTCGATCGGGAACAACGGCTCGCCCGTAACCCGATTGAACACATATACGAATCCTTGCTTCGTGGTCTGCGCGACGGCATCGATTCTCTTGCCGTCATGCGTGAGGGTGAGCAACGCGGGCGGCGCCGGAAAATCGCGGTCCCACAAGTCATGGCGCACGTCCTGGAAGTGCCAAATGCGTTTGCCCGTCTTGGCATCCAGCGCGATCAGACAATCGGCGAACAGATCATTCCCGATCCGATTCTTGCCATAAAAATCGAAAGCGGCAGAACCTGTAGGAACGTAGACGATGCCGCGTTCCGGATCCAGCGCCATGCCCGCCCAATTGTTTGCCGCGCCGGAGTATTTCCAGGCGTTCCTGGGCCATGTGCTGTAGCCGAACTCGCCGGGATGCGGGATCGTATGGAACGACCAGCGAAGTTTGCCGGTGCGAACGTCATAGGCGCGAATGTCACCCGGAGGCGCGGGCAGCGTTTCGGGATCGCGCCCGCCGACGATCAGTAGATCCTGATAAACGATTCCGGGGCTGGTCAGATTCGTCCACTGCGACTTCGGATCGCGCCCCAGATTCTCGCGCAGGTCGATGCGGCCGTTTTTGCCGAAGCTCGGGACCGGCTTGCCCGTCTCGGCGTCCAGGGCATAAACGAAATTCATGATGCCGACGAAGATTCGCTTGTCGCTCCCGCTCGACCAATATCCAAGCCCGCGATCGGGCTGCGTGCCTCCGACGCCTGAATCGAATTTCCAGAGCAGCTTTCCGGTTGCTGCATTCAGCGCGAAGATTTTCTGCGATGGCGTGATCCCGTACAGGATCCCATCGACGATCAGCGGACTCGTCTCGAGCCCGCCGGTCTCGCCCGTGTCGTATTCCCAGGCGACACCCAGATCCTTAACGTTGTCGCGATTGATTTGGCTGAGCGGCGAGTAATGGGTGTTTTCCGGATCGCCGCCGTAGACGGACCAGTTCTGATTGGCGGGTTCAGTTTTGCTGTGGGCAGGATGCGCCGCAGGGGCAAAGAGGATGGAAACCAAGAGCAGCAGCGATAAAGCGTTCATCGAGGCGCATCATACCGCAAGGCGCGCGCACACGAGATACGAGTGCCCATCTTTCCGGAAGAAACACTCATTGCTGATTGAGAGGCGTCTGCGACCTTTTTCTTTTGTGCTGCCCTTGTTCGTTCGTCTATCCTCTCGTCCGACATGACGATCTACTTAATTGGTGCAATCCTCTTGGCGCTTACTGGCATTGGCCTATGGCGATTCAGCCGAGGACGGAAAAGACCGCTAAAGATCGTTCTCAGAATTGGTGCACTTTCCGCAATCCTATTCTCGCCGTTGTTCCTGCTGGCCTTTCTGTTCTCTGGCGTTGTTTGCGGACGCTATGACT